>ENA-OQBD01000377-OQBD01000377.1-human-gut-metagenome-genome-assembly--contig:-NODE-377-length-24425-cov-4.367890_pt1 | contig 24425 bp, 21 predicted proteins | sample MGYA00242742_ERZ504543 | MGnify/ENA primary metagenome ERZ504543 (study PRJEB26092, sample SAMD00036239) | human gut metagenome | host: Homo sapiens | study: EMG produced TPA metagenomics assembly of...
AACATTGGTATTAGTGATGACTTTAGGCGTGTCTGTTTCTTTTGCTCAAGCGGCTCCGGTAGAGGTTTCCGGTAGTGAAAAGCCTCAACAATCTAAGAAGTTGGTTTTCTCGGAAATCTATATGAATGATGTGCCGGAAGCCGTGATGGACAGGCTTGCATTGGAAGGTGCTATGATAAAGCAGGCTTTTATGGCCTATGGCATTGATGGAAGCCGTATTTATAAAATTAATGTGTTGACAAGTGATGCTCATGAACAGACATTGTTCTTAGGTGAAGATGGTAAAATTTTGCAATAGTTAGTATATTTATAATAGTGCTTTTACATGAATTCCCGGCTTGTGATAAGTCGGGAAATTTTTTTAGTTAAATTGTTTCTTGACGATATTCGAAAAATAATTAAGAAATCTCTTGTGCATAATAATTGTAGGTTTTATCTTTGCCACTCAAATTTAAAAAGGTGATACAATGGAAACTTATGATATATATTTTAAAGAAGGTAATGATTTTGCTAATAAAGGATTTTCATTGAAAGATAAGGCTAAGGCCATTAGAATGGCGGAAGATATGTTGGCTGAACGCAAAGGATATGTGAAGGATTTTGTTGGAGGAACTATTTCCGTAATGTGTAAAGAAACGAAAGAGGAAGTTTGGTCCAAGCCGATAGGGGAGGTTTAATGCAATTTTTACATTCTTTTTTTGCCTTGCCAATCATAGAGTTGTGAAATACAGTGCTGTAATTGAAATGGTACGTAGCCGTTAATAGCAGCAACCCTTGGTTGTATTTTGTGGTGGATTTGTTATTGGCGGACATGAATATTTCTTTCTCTTCTAGGATATTCGGTATATTTCTCCTTTCATGCTTTTGCCGGACTGATATAGATAATGCCGGGTAGCACTTGATAGGACGATGATTGTTCTTTTACTAAGATGCTTCAGTATGACTTTTTTCCGATCCTATCCATTCTTGACATATAGTTGTTATTCATAGCTAAATACACCGTATTCCCAATGAAGCTTTCTGTGGGGATCCCTTTGGTGTTCGTGTAACTATTGTGACTGTTATTATGCCGATGGGGTATAGTATTGATACAACAATGATTTTTCATAATAACTTTTAACTTATGATTTAGATAGCTCCGACTTGTCACAAATCGGGGTTATCCGCTTGTTATGCTATTAAACTTGGTCAGCTATTGGTTAACAATTTCACGCAACAGTAACTCTTTGGAGTAAAAGTGGCAAATAAATTTTTTGTTCACATGAAAAAAAACTTTCCCAAAAGCTTTGTATTATTGATTTTCTATGTATCTTTGCATCGTTATTATTTCTCGGGGTATTAGCTCATCTGGCTAGAGCGTTAGACTGGCAGTCTAAAGGTGGCGAGTTCGAGTCTCGCATGCTCCACTTTTTTAATGATAAAATGAAGGTCTGCGGAGCAGGTCTTTTTTAACTTAAAGACTATAAATATGTTAATTTATAATACAACTTATCAAACAGGTATTGACGATGCGCGTAATTTTGTCATTTGGCTTAGTGAAAGCTACATTCCCGAAGTGGAAAAAACGGGAATATTGCAAAATCCCCGTCTTACGCACATCCTTAGTCATAAAGAGCAGGATTCAGAATGTTTTTCATTGCAATGGGAGGTGGAAGATACAGCGACCTTACACCGCTGGCATACTCAGCAGGGGATGCATCTGAATGAGGAAATGATGAAGATATTTAAAGATAAGGTGGTTGGCTTTCCCACTTTGATGGAGGTAATTAAGTGATTCAGCCGGTAAAAGAGAAAATCATTCTGGGTATAGATCCTGGAACAACCATAATGGGGTATGGTCTGCTGAAAGTAGTAGGTACTAAACCGCAGGTAATGACTATGGGGGTCATTGATCTTCGTAAATATGGTGACCATTATTTAAAACTGCGCCGTATTTTTGAACGGGTGGTTGGTATAATAGAAGCTTATTTACCTGATGAATTAGCTATTGAGGCGCCTTTTTTTGGAAAAAATTGTGCAGTCGATGTTGAAATTAGGGAGGGCACAGGGAGTGGCTATGGCTGCTGCTTTGAGCCGTGATATTCCTATAACAGAATATGCGCCGTTGAAGATAAAGATGGCGATAACCGGTAATGGGCAAGCCAGCAAGGAACAGGTCGCTGATATGTTGAAAAGGATGTTACATATACCGGAGAGTGATATGCTGCCTTTTATGGATGCAACAGATGGGTTGGCGGCTGCTTATTGTCATTATTTACAAATGGGCAGACCGACATTGACTAAAGAATATTCCGGCTGGAAAGATTTTATAAATAAGAATCCTGATAAAATAAAAGATAAGATTATGAATGTGAGACATGTTATTTGGGCATCAATTGTTTCTACTACTATTAGTTGTCAGTCTGTGAAAAAAGAATATAATTCGTTTGATGAATATCCTGTCCGTGAAGATGCGCTGACTGAAATGGAGTACTCGCCTGCCGAAACCAAGTTTCACTTTGGGCTCCTACAGCGGAAGAGGTGCGTGTCCTTTTATTTGAATCGGGTAATGAAGGTTCAGCTTCTAATACTTTTCCAATGGAGATGAGAGAGAACGGTACTTGGAATATTTCAATAAAAGAGGATCTGAAGGGTAAATTCTATACCTTTAATGTGAAGGTAAACGGGAAATGGTTAGGAGACACTCCGGGAATTATGGCAAAAGCCGTAGGGGTAAATGGTAAGCGGGCAGCTGTGCTTGATCTCCGTTCTACAGATCCGGAAGGATGGGAGAACGATGTGCGTCCTCCTTTGAAGAATTATGCTGATATTACGGTTTATGAGATGCATCATCGCGATTTCTCTTTGGATTCTGTTTCCGGAATTCAAAATAAAGGCAAGTTCCTGGCTTTGACGGAGCAGGGTACTACCAGTTCTTCAGGCGAGAAGACAGGTATTGACCATCTGAAAGAATTGGGAATTACCCACGTGCACTTATTGCCGTCGTATGATTATGCCTCGGTGGATGAAACAAAACTGGACAAAGCCCAATATAATTGGGGGTATGATCCGCAAAATTACAATGTGCCTGACGGTTCTTATTCTACAGATCCTTATAAACCCGATGTCCGTATCAGGGAATTCAAACAAATGGTACAAGCTTTACATAAGGCGGGAATCAGAGTGGTGCTTGATGTGGTGTATAATCACACTTTCAATACAGACGAAAGCAATTTCGAACGTACGGTTCCCGGTTATTTCTATCGCCAGACGAAGGACGGGCAATGGGCAAATGGTTCGGGATGTGGAAATGAAACGGCAAGCGACCGCGCCATGATGCGTAAATATATGATAGAATCTATTCTATATTGGATTAATGAATATCACATAGACGGCTTTCGTTTTGACTTGATGGGGATACATGATATTGAAACCATGAATGAGATACGTGCGGCTATTGATAAGATAGATCCGTCTATTTTTATGTATGGTGAAGGATGGGCTGCCAGTTCTCCTCAATTAGAGGCAGACAGGCTGGCGATGAAAGCCAATGTGGAAAAGATGCCCCGTATCGCCGCTTTCTCAGATGAAATGCGTGATGGATTGCGAGGTGGTTGGGATGATGATACTAAAGGAGCTTTTCTAGTAGGGGAGCCTGGACACGAAATGAGTATCAAATTTGGAATTGTGGGAGCCATCGAACATCCGCAGGTTATAAGTGATTCTGTGAATTATAGTAAGAAACCTTGGGCTTTACAACCTACCCAGATGATAAGTTATGTAAGTTGCCACGATGACATGTGTCTTGCCGACCGTCTGAAAGCTACCATGCCGGATGCTTCGGTAGAGGAACTGGCGGCTTTGCAGAAGTTAGCGGAAACATTTGTCTTTACTTCACAAGGAGTACCGTTTATATTTGCAGGGGATGAGATGATGCGTGACAAGAAAGGAGTTCATAATTCTTATAATAGTCCTGACAGTATTAATACGATAGATTGGAAAAATAAGACCGCACACAAAGATGTGTTCGAATATGTGAAAGGTTTAATAGCTATGCGTAAAGCACATCCCGCTTTTCGTATGGGGGATGCCGATATGGTACGTAGGCAATTGGAGTTTTTACCTGTAGAAAATACGAATGTGGTTGCCTTTATCTTGAAAGACAATGCAAATGGTGACTCATGGAAAAATATCATCGTGGCTTTGAACAGCCGTGCAGAGCCTGTCAAGCTGGACATTCCGTCGGGTAAATACACTGTAATCTGTAAGGATGGTAAAATAAACATGAAAGGCTTGGGACAGGTTTCAGGTGATGAGCTTATGGTACCGGCACGTTCTGCCATGATTATACATCAATAGAAGGCTCAAAGAAGATTAATAAAGACTTTGTCATACAGACTAAAACACATAATACGAATGGAAAAGACATGGAGATGGTTTGGGAAGAAAGATAAGATAACGCTTCCCATGCTTAGGCAAATCGGGGTGGAAGGAGTCGTGACCGCCCTTCACGATGTACCTAACGGTGAAATCTGGGCTTTGGAAGCTATCAAAAGTTTAAAAGATTACATTGAATCTCACCAATTGCGCTGGTCGGTGGTAGAAAGCCTGCCGGTAAGTGAAGCTATCAAATATGCCGGTCCTGAACGGGATCAATTGATAGAAAACTACAAAGTAAGCCTTGCCAACCTAGGTAAATCGGGTATCAAGACCGTATGCTATAACTTCATGCCTGTCATTGATTGGATACGTACCGATTTGGAACATCCTTGGGAGGACGGAACCAGTTCTTTGTACTTTGACAAGATCCGGTTCGCCTATTTTGACTGTATGATTCTTCAGCGTGAAGGGGCGGAGAAAGACTATACCGATTTGGAATTACAACAGGTGCGTGAATTGGATAAGACTATAACCGAAGCCGAGAAAAACGAATTGGTCGATACCATTATAGTCAAGACGCAGGGATTTGTAAATGGTAATATAAAGGAGGGAGACCGGCATCCGGTAACCATATTCCGCCGTCTTTTGTCTTTGTATGATGGGATAGACCGTGATGCCCTGCGTGAAAACTTACGTTATTTCTTGCAGGCTGTCATGCCGGTGTGTGATGAGTACGGTATAAATATGTGCATCCATCCGGACGATCCCCCTTTCCAGGTATTGGGCTTGCCGCGTATTGTGACCGGTGAGGAAGATATCAACTGGCTTCTCCATGCGGTTGATAACCCGCATAACGGGCTGACATTCTGTGCCGGTTCGCTCAGCGCCGGATTGCATAACAACGTACCTTTGTTGGCACGTATGTTTGCACACCGCACTCATTTTGTACATTTGCGCAGTACCAATGCGTTTCCCAACGGGAATTTTATAGAAGCATCTCATTTGGGAGGGCGTGCTCATGTGATAGAGTTGATCCGTATTTTTGAGAAAGAACGTCCGGGTGTCCCGATGCGTGTGGATCATGGGCGCATGATGCTGGATGATGCCGGCAAAGGATACAACCCGGGTTATTCGTTTCATGGCCGTATGATGGCCTTGGCTCAGATAGAAGGCATGATGGCGGTTATCAACGAGGAATCAAAACTTAAATCCTAGATTGACGTACATACTCACTTTATTGGCTCGGTTTGCATAGTTTAGTGATGCCTCTAAGGGTCCGAACATACTATCCAAACCGTAGCCTATACCACAGCCGAACATGGTATCCTGTTCCAACAGGTACCTCAGCTTGCTTGCACTCAGCGCATAATTTCCCGTTAGCGTCAGATAATGCACACTTCCCATCCGTTGGCGGAATTTCATGCTTCCTATCAGTAACGCATTCTTTGTTAATTCCACATTGTTTATCCCGACAAATGGTAGTTGCTGTTGCAGGAAACGTCCTTGCACATCCCCCCCCATCGCATTGAGTTTGGAGTAAGGAATATCTTTCCCTATCAGAAAACGTCCGTATATGGCAGGCAGTATGGAGAATCTGCGTGTAACGGGAATCACTCCCTGGCAATAGCCTTTTATGGCAGAGAAAGGAGCGTGGTCGTCATATTTGGTGAAATTATCCGTATAAAGTGCATAGGACGCTCGTGCTGATATGCCTTTGGTAGGGAAATATGCCTTGTCGAAAGTTTCGTAATGCATTTGTGCGAAATAGCTGAAGAAGTGTTCTGTTCCTACGTCAAAACCTTGGTTCCCTTCCTGGTATAGGAATTTGTCGTAGTCATATAATTCATACCTCAGCCCCACGGCAAAGCGTATGTTTTTGTACCAAACATCCGAAAAGGATAATTCTCCCAAATGATAGCGGTAGGTAGAGTTATGTGATTTATCTCCATGATGGTAAAAGTTTATATCATTGTATTGGAACATATATGCCAGTCCGATGTTCTTCAATGGAGCCGGTTCGAATCCATAATCTATGCGGGCGGCATAACGTTTGCCCAATCGTCCTGTCAGTGACAGCGTAGTGGGTACTTTTCCCCGGAAATTACTGGTGACATTAATGAGCAGACTGGCTGTTTCTTCCGAATCAAAACGGATTCCTACGTTCAGCTTATTCTCATATTTCTTGCTTAAAAGAAAATGCAGGTTATAACCTCCGCCGGGGGCTTCGGGCAGATTGTAAGTGGCGCTGGAATATTCCAGATTGGAGCATAGTATGGCTGTTGCTTCTTCTATGCGGCGAAGGCTTATTTCGGAGTCTTCTTTCAAATCACAGCGCTTCAACAGCCACCGTTTGTCTTTTTCGTCCAATCCGTCAAAGGTGATTTCTTTTATATACACTTTGCGGTTGGGGGAGTACGGATAGCTGGGAAGGGGTTTCGGCATATAGGTACTGTCCAGCCCCAGTTCCTGCTTCAGCTTTATCAAGGAGTTTTTTTGTGCCAATGCCGCTTCTTCTCCCCGACGAATCAGTGTGTCCACCGCACTGGGGGTGAAACTGGCGGCAGAATACCCCTCCACATCCACCTTTATATATGTATCGGTTTCTTTCAGATTCTTTTTATAAAGTTCCAGTCCCATTAAATTGATGAGTTGCCCCAAGATACTGCCGGTGCTATTCAGTTCGTTGGCGGGTTTCAAGTCATTTTGAACATCCACTCCTATAATAATGTCCGCCCCCATGGCACGCGCTACATTTACAGGGTAGTTGTTTACCACACCTCCATCCACTAGAACCATACTGTCCAGCCGGACCGGAGTGAATACTCCCGGTATGGCCATACTGGCCCGCATGGCCGTAGCCAATACACCTTTGTGAAAATTTACCTCGTTGCCATTTACAATATTTTCGGAAACACAGGCGAAGGGAATAGGTAACTTGTTGAAATCGATGGAATCATGATATCCTACGGTCAGCTCACTGAACAGGTTTGCCAGGTTCTGTCCCTTTATCAATCCTCCTACGGCTTGCGTTTTGGCATTTTTACCGAATGGCAGGGAAAATACATATTTTTCGGAAGCCTCCCGTTCCGCCATATTCTGTTCGCTGCGTGGTATTTTGTCACTCAGCAGAAAGGACCAATCCTGCCGGCGAACCATGCTATCCATCTGTTCGGGAGTATAACCGATGGAATAAAGTCCGCCTATAATGGAGCCCATACTGGTCCCTACCACGTAATCTATAGGGATACCCGCTTCTTCTATAACTTTCAAAGCACCTATATGTGCCATTCCTTTGGCTCCTCCGCCGCTGAGAACAACGCCCACTTTTTTTCGGGGACCAGGTTGGGCCGTTGTGTGAACGGAGATACAAAGTAACCCTGCTGCTATTAACAGGGTCGGGAATTTCATTTTTTTCATTTTACTATAAATCTAGTTTAAGTTAAAAAACAAAAACAGTGCAAAGATGGTCTAATCTTTCAGCTTTCACAAGTGCTGATTGTCATAGATATTGGTCTATTTTGCTGCTGAGGTTTCAAAGATAGGGAATTGTACCGGAAAAAAGAATTTTGTATATCGCTTTTTTGTCGTACCTTTGTCTGTGTAACGAAAAAAAGTATGGATAATTTTGCAGCAATAGACTTCGAGACGGCAAATAATGAACGTACCAGCATATGTAGTGTAGGGGTGGTTATTGTGAGAAATGGTGAGATAGCCGACCGGTTCTACAGCCTCGTTCATCCCGAACCGGATTACTATTTGTATTGGAACACCCGTATTCATGGATTGACACAGGAAGATACTGCCCATGCTCCTGTTTTTTCGGAAGTATGGAAGCAGGTTGCCCCTAAAATAGAGGGGCTTCCGCTGGTTGCGCATAACAAAGCCTTTGATGAGGGGTGTTTGAAAGCCGTGTTCCGTACTTATTGTATGGATTATCCTGATTATGACTTTTATTGTACCTATCAGGCTTCCCGGAAGCTGAAAGGGTTGAGAAACCACCAGTTACATACGGTGGCCGGTTTTTTTGGTTTTGAATTGGAGAATCACCATCATGCGCTGGCTGATGCTGAGGCGTGTGCATGGTATTGCCAGACAGATTCTGTGAGTTATAATTAAAGATTTATGATTTCTGAAAACCCATGATCAAGAAGATACTTATAAACCATTACAGACATTGCCGAAGGCATATATACGGAGAAACGGAGTAAATTTATAGCTATTGCCATTCCGGTACGTACCATAGAGGAAATAAAGCAGCATCTTGACACGTATCAGAAGAAATATTACGATGCCCGCCATGTGTGTTACGCTTATATGCTGGGGCATGAAAGGAAGGATTTCAGGGCAAATGATAACGGAGAGCCTTCGGGTACTGCAGGAAAGCCTATTTTGGGGCAAATAAATTCCAATGAGCTGACGGATATCCTTATTATAGTGGTCCGTTACTTTGGAGGTATAAAATTGGGAACCAGCGGACTGATTGTCGCTTACAAGGCAGCCGCTGCCGAAGCAATAGCTGCTGCTGATATAGTGGAAAGAACAGTGGATGAAGAAATCACCGTATCCTTTGAATATCCTTTTATGAATGATATCATGCGCATTGTGAAAGAAGACGAGCCTGCCATCTTGGAGCAATCATATGATATGGATTGCCTGATGAGGCTCCGGATACGTAAATCCATGATGGGAAAACTCCGTGCACGTCTGGAGAAGGTGGAAACTGCCCGTATTATTGAATAACTCTGTCGGTACGTCGATATTTTTGGGGCCATATTCACTGCGTTCACAGCAGATGAGAAGAATACGGAATGTGGCTGTAAAATGTCTTCCCCATATCAAATGAAACATATTTGTAATATGGATGAAATATTACAGATATACCGAACCTATATCTTTGCAGCCGTAAACAAAGAAAGTCACATTAATAAAAATGAGAAATACACTTGTAGCGTCTGCTTTTACAATGCTGAGTATTGCAACTGCTTCCGCACAGCTGACTATTCCTAAAGAATATCTGCCGGAAGTACATGGAACGATCCGCGGTAAATATGAACTTCAAACCACTAACGGAATGCAACGGTTCCAGGTACGTAACGCCCGTGTCAGTCTGGACGGGAAGGTTCTTCCGGTAATTGCTTATAAGGCTGAAATAGACTTGTCCGATGAGGGAAGCATCAAGATGCTGGATGCATATGCCCGCTTTGTCCCCAATGATACATGGAATGTCACACTAGGACAGATGCGTGTGCCTTTCACCATAGACGCTCATCGATCTCCCCACCAACAATATTTTGCCAATCGTTCGTTCATAGCCAAACAGGTGGGGAATGTGCGTGATGTGGGTGCTACCGGAGCTTTCTCTTTAAAGGAGGGACTGCCGTTGAAACTGGAAGGCGGACTGTTCAACGGCTCCGGACTCACCAATCAGAAAGAGTGGCACAACACGTTGAATTATTCTGTTAAGCTTCAATTGATGCCGTGGAAAAATTATAACTTGACTTTGAGTACCCAGAAAATACATCCCGATAAAATCAGCATTTATATGTATGATATCGGTACTTACTACGAGTTTGATAATTGGCATATAGAAGCCGAATACCTTTATAAAACTTATGCGAAAAACTCATTTGATGATGTACATGCTTTCAACGCCTTTGTCAATTACGACTTGTTTATCAAGAAAGGCCTGTTCCGGAAAATTTCATTTCTAGGACGTTATGACAGTATGGGAGATCATAGTAACGGTAATGCGGATGAGGATGGTAAGCTTTACATTACCGATTATTCCCGCCAGCGTGTGACTGGAGGTGTGACATTAAGCTTTGGAAAGGCTTTTCAAGCGGATTTGCGTCTTAATTACGAGAAATATTTCTATGATAAACTATCTTTGGCAAAAGAGTCCGAACAAGACAAGTTTGTGATGGAATTAATGGTACGGTTCTGAAAAAAGCAGGGGGACACTCCCTGCTTTTTTGCTGTTTGTCCTTCTTGTCTTTTCCTTTTCCATCCCTGCCTTTATTCCGGAACTCACCGGCATATCCGTGATATTTCTTCGGGTAACAGGCTTTTCCTCGACAGGCAGTGCGCCTTCTTCCGCCAAGGGGGCAAGTCTATCCCCACCTCTCTTTCATCATATCTTCCAGTTTCAGCAGCTCATCCCTGTATTGTGCAGCTTCTATAAATTCCAGCTTCTTGGCAGCTTCCTGCATCAGTTTCCGGGTACGTTCTATCGTTTTCTCCATCTGTGGCTTGGTCATATACTGAACAATCGGGTCGGCAGCCATTGTATTGGAAGATGGCTCAATATATGCCTTGGAGCCTTGAGTGGTTCCCGCCGCTTCGTTGCTGTTGTTGCCCAACAAGGCAGCATTACGCGCACGCTGTATTTGTTTGGGGGTGATTCCATGCTCTTCGTTATATGCCAGCTGTTTTTCGCGACGACGGTTGGTTTCGTCTATCGCTTTTTTTCATGCTGTCCGTCATGCGGTCTGCATACATGATTACTTTTCCATTGATATTGCGGGCGGCGCGTCCTGCTGTCTGGGTCAGCGAACGGTGGGAACGGAGGAACCCTTCTTTGTCTGCATCCAGAATGGCGACCAAAGACACTTCGGGCAAGTCCAGACCTTCACGAAGCAAGTTCACACCCACCAGTACATCATAAACGCCCTGACGTAATTCATCCATAATCTTAACGCGTTCCAAAGTGTCCACATCGCTGTGGATGTAGTTGCAGCGGATGTCATTGCGCAGCAGATATTCGGTCAATTCTTCTGCCATGCGTTTGGTGAGCGTGGTCACCAGTACACGTTCTTCTTTCTCGATGCGTTGCTGTATCTCTTCCATCAGGTCGTCAATCTGATTCAGACTGGGGCGTACTTCAATTACCGGGTCCAGCAATCCGGTAGGACGGATAACCTGTTCAACGATAATGCCTTCACTTTCCACCAATTCATAATCGGCAGGTGTGGCACTGACATAAATCACTTGTTTGGCCAGTTCCTTGAACTCTTCAAATTTTAGAGGACGGTTGTCAAAAGCCGACTCCATCCGGAAACCATATTCCACCAAATTGGTTTTTCTGGCCCGGTCACCACCATACATGGCACGTATTTGCGGTACGCTGACATGGCTTTCGTCTATTACAATCAGGAAATCATCCGGAAAGAAGTCCAGCAGACAGTAAGGACGGGTACCTGCATTACGCCCGTCAAAGTAGCGGGAATAATTTTCTATGCCCGAACAATGCCCCAGTTCGCGAATCATCTCCATATCGTATGTCACGCGCTCATAGAGTCGTTTCGCCTCATACATTTTTCCTTCCTCCTCGAATTTGGCCACCTCTTTCGTCAAGTCGTCCTCAATCTGATGAATAGCTCTCAACTGGCTCTCTTTGGTGGTCATAAAAAGATTGGCCGGATAAATTTTGTATTCATCAAAAGTTGCCAGACGGATTCCCGAAATAGGGTCTATCTCTTCAATGGCATCAATTTCATCGTCCCAAAACATAACCCGGAGGAGATTGTCGCTATATGCCAGGTAAATGTCTACCGTGTCACCTTTTACGCGGAAGTTTCCGCGGTTCAGTTCTATGTCGTTACGCACATACAGGCTGTCCACCAAGCGGCGTAAAAATACATTCCTGTCCAGCAGTTTGCCTTTTTTTATCTCGATTACGTTATTATAGAAATCCGACGGGTTCCCCATACCGTAGATGCAGGACACGGAAGACACCACCACCACGTCCTTCCGTCCCGACAGCAGGGCAGAGGTGGCAGCCAGCCGCAATTTGTCAATCTCTTCATTAATGGCCAGATCCTTTTCTATATAGGTGTCGCTGGACGGCAAGTATGCTTCCGGCTGGTAATAGTCATAATAAGATACATAGTATTCCACAGCATTATTGGGAAAGAAACTCTTGAACTCTCCGTATAACTGGGCTGCCAATGTTTTGTTATGGCTTAATATCAAGGTGGGCTTATTGATGTTTTTAATTACATTTGCAATCGTGAAAGTCTTGCCGGACCCGGTGACCCCCAATAAAGTTTGTGCGGGGACTCCTTCCAGCACCCCTTCGGTCAGCTGGGCGATAGCTTCCGGTTGGTCGCCGGTGGGTTGGTATTCGGAAATCAATTCAAAATTCATAATAGCATGTTTGGTTTAATGAGATGTAAAAATACAGTTATTTCCTTAGATATTATCTATTCATCTCTAAAAAATAGACTCTTGTCGACTTTTTAGCATTTAAAAACATGGAAATATTGCATTATTCGGTGGAAAGGCGTAAATTTGCGCAATTATTTGAATAAGATGAAAAAATATATCATTATAGCTCTTGTCTCCGGTACGGTTCTAACGTCTTGTGGAGAGTATAACAAAGTTTTAAAAAGCACGGACTACGAATACAAGTACGAAGCGGCCAAAAGTTACTTTGGCAAAGGGCAGAATACTAAGGCGGCCACCATTCTGGAGGAATTGATTACCATCATGAAGGGAACGGATAAGGCTGAGGAATCACTTTATATGTTGGGTATGACCTACTATAATCAGGGTGACTTCATCACAGCTTCGCATTATTTCACCACTTATTATAATACTTATCCGCGTGGGGTCTATACGGAACAGGCCAGATATTTTTCAGGAAAAGCATTGTTCCTGGATACTCCGGAACCTCGTTTGGACCAGTCGAGCACCTATAAGGCTATTCAGGAGTTGCAGATGTTTATGGAATATTTCCCTACCAGTAGCCGTCGGCAGGATGCACAGCAAATGATTTTTGATTTGCAGGACAAGCTGGTGATGAAAGACTATCTGGCTGCGAAATTGTATTATGATTTGGGCTCTTATACAGGAAACAGTACTTATAGCACTACCGGTAACAACTATTTGTCTTGCATCGTTACCGCCCAGAATGCTTTGAAAGACTATCCCTATACCAAGATGCGCGAAGATCTTTCTATCCTGGTCTTGCGTGCCAAATATGATATGGCGAAAGCGAGCGTGGAAGAAAAGAAAGAAGAGCGTATGCGTGAAACGATAGATGAATATTATTCTTTCAAGAACGAGTTTCCCGACAGCAAGTATACTAAAGAAGTGGAGAGCATCTACAAGGATGCCAATAAGTACGTAAAAGAATTTAATGAATAAAACTAAATAAGAAATTATGGATTACAAAAAGACAAACGCTCCAAGTAATACTGTTACCCGTGACATGATGGATTTATGTGCAGACACAGGTAACATTTATGAAACTGTTGCTATCATTGGCAAACGTGCCAACCAGATTAGTGTTGAGATGAAGAATGATCTTTCAAAGAAATTGCAGGAGTTTGCCTCATACAACGATAACCTGGAAGAAGTCTTTGAAAATAGAGAGCAGATCGAAATCTCACGTTATTACGAAAAACTTCCGAAACCGACATTGATCGCTGCTCAGGAATATGAAGAAGGCAAGGTTTATTTCCGTAATCCTGCTAAAGAAAAAGAGAAACTACAGTGATTTTTCATTTGGGGCTGTGCAAAAGGTCTTTACCGCAGGTTACACGGATCGTTCTATTTTGAAACATGAGTCGTTTCGTGTGGAAACTGTATCAATCTGAGTAATCTGTGGTACATTTTGATGCACCTCACATTATATTAGCCCTGTTATGCTGAACGCAGTGAGGAATCTGATAACCATTCACTTTGTGTTTTCAGGTTTTTCACTGCGTTTAGAATGACGGGTTGTATGATTAAAATTAAAGAGACTATGATACAACGCATTCAATCTGTTTATTTACTTGTTGTTACCATTTTGATTATTATTTGCCTGTGTAGTCCCGTAGGCTCATACATAGGAAGTGATTATAGTGTTTCCGCTTTAACAAATCTGTGTCTTACTATGGCGGATGGTACTAAAGATTATGCTCCATGGGCCTTGTTTGTGATTTTGCTGGTTGTTGCGGTTCTTGCTTTCGGCACTATCTTCTTGTTCAAAAAACGCATGTTGCAAATCCGTCTGACTATTTTCAGCACCATTTTGTTGATCGGGTATTATGCCACATTGGTCACTTTTATTTTTATGTTGAAAGAAGAGTCTATGACATTTTCTCCTTCATGGACTGTGTGTCTGCCGTTGGTTGCCATCATTTTGAATTGGCTTGCCATCCGCGCCATTGGTAAGGATGAGGTATTGGTTAAAGCATACGACCGTTTGAGATAAGCTGAGGGAATTATTATGTATGATATAAAAAGCCTGCAAGATTCATCTTGCAGGCTTTTGTATTATGAGAGAGAGTCCATTTTTTTATTTAGTAATATCTATCAGATAACTCAGCCGTATGCCTATGAATGAATGGGCTGATCTTTCGAAGAAATCTCTTTTCGAGTTCTTGTAAAAGTCGCTCAATCCCATATAGTAACGTCCTTCCAGCAGGAAATGTCCGATACCGGTACTTACTTCCAGACCGGCGCCGGCTGTGATACCATAATCAAATTTATTCTCCACTTCTTTACCGTGTTCCGGTCTTGTTGTAGAAGTAGTCCAGTTTATCTTTTCGTTGTCACCCAGGAAAAAGCCGATTTGTGGTCCTGCATTGAAAAAGACCTTCACTCCCCGGTTCAATGCATCCTTGCCGAATGCCAGATGTGCCATGAAAGGGATTTCCAGATAATTCATGGTGCGGCTGTAAGAATTGCCGGAATCATCTTCTATCTTTTCGTCCCATCCGCGTTGTGAATAGTTTATTTCCATTTGCACGCCACACATCATCTTGAAATATTTCTCGGACATATATCTCATGGTAACCCCCATAGACATGGTGTTCAAGGTGTTCAGTTTGATTTTCGGGTTGAAGCTGACGGAACTCATGTTCAGACCACCATTGATGCCGACGGCAAAATTATGACGTTCTTCACCCAACTGTGCAGCTGCCGGCAATGCAAAGAGCAATGCCAGTACAAGCAGCCCGAAGTTCTTATACTTTTTCATTATTCAAAATCAAGTTTAATCAGTTCAAAGTCCTTGGTAAAATGAACGAAGAACACTTTACGATTGATAAATCCACCCCAGTTGTTTACGCGTTCAAATTTAAATCCGGTCTGGATAGGGGTGACAGCCACCTTGTCCAGTTTGTCTTCCAGTTTGTTGCCGTATTGGGACAGGCCCTTCAGGAAGAAATATCCTGTATCGAATCCCAGCATACCATATTTAGGGAATGAGTTGAGCATATCCTTGCTGTACCATTTGCGGTAAGCCGATGAGAACTGAACGGCTTCCGGAAATAAATTGTTTGTGTAAAACGAAGAATAGAAATAGGTGTCCAGTTCATAGAAACTGGCCAGATGGTCGTTGGTATAGGTCTGCCATTCCGGATAGCCGAATAACTGCATACGGTAGTCGGGATTGTCACGGGAGGTCACAATCAGTTGTGGTAACAGTTTTATCAATGCCACGTTGGTGCCGGAAGTCGGGATGAATACATTATCCATACTATGGTTCATCGCGCCTTTCAATGATTCCGGAGTAATATTTTCCCCTTTTAATTCGGTAAAAGGAATGCGTTTGGTTTTTAACTCCTCTTTCAGTCCTTTTATAAAATCCACTTTGTCTTTGTCACCATCTTCTGCATCCAGGAAGATAACATTGGCGGTTGTAAACTTGCGGGTAAAATGCTCGTAAACTTCCGAGTACAGATAAGATTGGGGAGTATTTATCTGATAGATGGCGGGATTGCTGAAAACTTCATTCCCTTTGGAGGTAAAAGGTACTACCAGCCGGATATTGTTTTTCTTGGCGAATTCCGCAACCGGTTTCACCTGGTCGGGATAAGCCGGGCCGAAGATAATATCCATGCTCTTCAATTCACTTCTATCCAGAATGTTCTTGATGGAAGAAGTATTGTTATGGGTATCGTATGAGTACAGGTCGATGGATACTCCTTTTTCCTTCAAGCTGTCTACTGCCATCAGGAAGCCTTCATAGTATTCCACCATACGTGTCTGTTCGTCACGGTTGCCCTTGCCGTCTGTCATGAATGGCAGCATTACGGCAGCTTTGATGGTAGATATTTTGCGTGCCTCCTTCTTGCTTTCATTAAACAGCTGGTCGTCCGTGGGGATTACGGCAGGCGTATTATCCACAGGCGTTTCAGTCTTTGTATCCTTAGGATATGGAATACAAAGGAACCTTCCTTTTTTCAGTTTTTCGGTACGCAGTTCAGGATTGGCGGCAATCAGTTCGGCTTCTGTGATGCCATACAGGCGGCTGATGCTGAATATCGTTTCCTTGCGTTCCACTTTATGCATATCCCTGCAATTGGGTTTCAGTGGGGTGGAAGTGGTGACCGGCTTGGTAGTCTGTGCGGCTTTCACCTCGTTCATGATTATCTCCTCGCTGTCCGTCACCTTGGCGGGAATTACGATAACCTGTCCGATACGGAAATTCTCCGCGCTCAGTCCGGGATTTGCCTGGCAGATGCGTTGTGCGGTTACTCCATAGCGTTGTGTCAGCTTGTACAAGGTTTCACCCGACTGGATGGTATGGAACATCTGCTGTTCCGTTCCGATGTTCTTTTGTGGAATCTTCAATGTTTCACCGGTTTTAATTTTCTGGTCGCTGCCGGGGTTCATTTTAACGATATCACCGGTAGTGACATTATACATGCTGGCTATGGAATAAAGACTTTGCCCTTTGGTGATGGTGTGCAGGAAATAGCCGGAAGACTGTGTTTGAGCCATCATTCCGGTGCTGCTGGCAGACAAGGCTGCGATAAGATATAATGCTCGAATAAATTTCATTTGCAGTGTGTTGATTAAACTGAGTGGCAAAAGTACAAAAAAAAACTGTTTTATTCACATTATATAGAAAGAATAGAAAATATTATTAGGCTTTTTAATTAAATATTTCGTCGGGAAGCATTAATTTTGCAAAGATTACGCAGAGTAAGAAGACTATGAGTGAAGAAAAAGAACTGATTAATGTATACGGTGCCCGTGTACATAACTTGAAAGATATAGATGTTGAAATTCCACGGAACAGCCTGACGGTGATAACCGGATTGAGCGGAAGCGGTAAATCGTCCTTGGCATTCGATACCATCTTCGCCGAAGGGCAGCGGAGATACATTGAGACCTTTTCCGCATACGCCCGTAATTTCCTGGGAGGGTTGGAGCGGCCGGATGTGGATAAGATTACAGGACTCAGTCCGGTAATTTCCATCGAACAGAAAACGACAAACAAGAATCCCCGCTCTACCGTGGGGACTACGACAGAGATATACGATTATCTCCGTTTGCTCTATGCCCGTGCAGGAGTTGCTTATTCTTATCTTTCGGGAGAGAAAATGGTGAAATATACCGAGGAACAGATCATCGGCCTGATTCACCGGGATTATCAGGGTAAGAAGATATTTATGCTTGCCCCGTTGGTACGTACCCGTAAGGGACATTACAAAGAACTTTTCGAGCAAGTGCGCAAGAAAGGTTATCTGTATGTCCGCGTGGACGGCGAGGTGCGCGAGATTGTACACGGCATGAAGCTGGACCGTTATAAAAATCATGATATAGAAGTTGTGATAGATAAGTTGGTCGTATCGGAAAAGGATGACAAACGGCTGAAACAGAGCGTTGCCACTGCCATGCAGCAGGGTGAGGGGCTGATTATGATTTATGACGCCGATACCCGGGAGGTGCGCCATTACAGTAAGCGGTTGATGTGTCCTGTTACCGGACTGTCTTATAAAGAACCTGCTCCTCATAATTTTTCGTTTAACTCTCCGCAGGGAGCTTGCCCCCGTTGTAAGGGGCTGGGGTATGTGAATCTGATTGATGTGGACAAAGTGATTCCCGACAGGAATCTTTCCATTTACGAAGGAGCCATCGTGCCTTTGGGCAAATATAAAAATGCCATGATTTTCTGGCAGATAGAGGCGTTGCTTGAAAAATATGATTTTACGATCAAGACGCCGGTCAAGGATATGCCGGATGATGCGATAGACGAAATACTCTATGGCTCGGATGAGCGTATCAAGATAAAGAGCACCTTGATTCATACCTCTTCCGATTACTTTGTAACTTATGAAGGGATTGTGAAGTACATCCAGATGATGCAGGAGAAAGATGCGTCGGCCACTGCTCAGAAGTGGGCGGAACAGTTTGCCAAGACCGATGTTTGTCCCGAATGCAAGGGAGCGCGTCTGAACAAGGAGGCGTTGCATTTCCGTATCCATGACAAGAACATTTATGAACTGGCAAGCATGGATATTAACGAACTGTATGACTGGTTGCAACAGGTCGATTCTTTTTTGGAAGACAAGCAGCGCATGATTGCCGCCGAGATTTTGAAGGAGATCCGTACCCGTCTTAAGTTTTTGTTGGATGTGGGACTGGATTATCTTTCACTGAATCGCACCTCGGTATCCCTTTCGGGAGGCGAGAGCCAGCGCATCCGTCTGGCAACTCAAATCGGCTCCCAGCTGGTGAACGTGCTTTATATTCTGGATGAACCGAGTATCGGATTACACCAACGGGACAACCTCCGCCTTATCAACTCTTTGAAGAAGTTGCGTGACACAGGTAACTCTGTCATCGTGGTGGAGCATGACAAGGATATGATGCTGGCGGCAGACTATGTGGTTGATATGGGACCGAAGGCGGGCCGCCTGGGAGGCGAGGTAGTGTTTCAGGGGACTCCGAAACAAATGCTTCAGACAGGAACGCTTACCTCTAAGTATTTAAACGGACAGATGAAGATAGAGATACCGGCCGAACGCCGCCCCGGTAACGGGAAATCCTTATGGCTGAGAGGGGCGAAGGGGAACAACCTGAAGAATGTGGATGTGGAATTTCCTTTGGGAAAACTCATTTGTGTCACAGGGGTGTCCGGCAGTGGTAAATCCACGCTGATAAACGATACCTTGCAGCCCATCCTGTCACAGCATTTCTACCGTTCTTTGCAGGAACCTCTGCCCTATGACAGTGTGGAAGGACTGGACTATATAGATAAGGTGGTGAATGTGGACCAGTCGCCGCTGGGTAGGACACCGCGTTCCAATCCGGCCACCTATACAGGGGTATTCTCGGATATCCGGAATCTGTTTGTCGGTCTGCCCGAAGCGAAGATCCGTGGCTATAAGCCGGGGCGTTTCTCGTTCAATGTAACCGGAGGACGCTGCGAGGCTTGCGGTGGTAACGGATACAAGACCATCGAAATGAATTTCCTGCCCGATGTGCTAGTGCCTTGCGAGGTTTGTCACGGCAAACGATATAACCGCGAGACGCTGGAAGTGCGCTATAAGGGTAAATCCATAGCCGATGTACTGGACATGACCATCAATCGTGCTGTAGAGTTCTTTGAGAATGTGCCTCAGATTCTGAATAAAATCAAAGTGCTGCAAGAGGTGGGGTTAGGATATATTAAACTGGGACAGCCCTCCACCACCTTGTCGGGCGGAGAGAGCCAGCGTGTGAAACTGGCTACGGAACTGTCCAAGCGTGATACCGGCAAAACGATGTATATTCTGGATGAGCCTACTACCGGGCTTCATTTCGAAGATATCCGTGTGCTGATGAATGTATTGAACAAACTGGTGGAGAAAGGCAATACCGTTCTGGTTATCGAACATAACCTGGACGTGATCAAACTGGCGGATTACATCATCGATATGGGTCCCGAAGGCGGAAGGGGCGGAGGACAGGTGCTTGCTGCCGGAACTCCTGAGGAAGTGGCCGGAAGCAAGAAAGGATATACCCCGAAATTTATAAAAGAAGAATTGGAAAATTAACCGGCATACCAGCAATGAAAGAGAAAATAGCTAAAACCAACGTAGCCCGTCTGCTTGATAAGGCCAAGATAGCATACGAGCTTATTCCATACGAAGTAGACGAGAATGACCTCAGCGCTGTTCACGTTGCCGCCAGTTTGGGCGAGAACATAGAACAAGTCTTCAAGACTTTGGTGCTTCATGGGGATAAATCCGGATATTTTGTCTGTGTCATACCCGGCGAGCACGAGGTGGATTTAAAAATGGCGGCAAAAGTCTCAGGTAACAAGAAATGCGACCTGATTCCCATGAAAGAGCTGCTTCCCCTGACAGGATATATCCGGGGAGGATGTTCTCCCATCGGCATGAAAAAGCATTTCCCCACCTATATACACGAGACTTGCACCGCATTCCCGTACATTTATATCAGTGCCGGTATCCGCGGATTACAGATAAAAATAGCGGCCGATGACCTGATAAAAGAAACGAAAGCAGAGATTTGTTCCCTTTTCACCGAATAAATATGCCAAAAAGAGTCACATTTGTGGCTCTTTTTTTTTCCAGATAGACTAAAAGTTATATCTTTGCAAAAAAAGGAATACTAACTATTAATTAAATCTTTATCAACTATGTTTGAAGGACAGCCTAAAGGCTTATACGCATTAGCTCTCGCCAATACCGGCGAACGCTTTGGTTATTACACCATGCTTGCTATTTTCACTCTTTTCCTGCAAGCGAAATTCGGCTTTACAGCCGCCACGACGTCAACAATCTTTGCCAGTTTCCTGGCAGGAGTGTATTTCATGCCGCTTATCGGAGGTATCCTGGCCGATAAATTCGGTTATGGCAAGATGGTTACTACCGGTATCGTTATCATGTTTGCCGGTTATGTGCTGCTGGCTATCCCGATGGCAACCAATATCGGATTGTATTCCATGTTCGGCGCTCTTGCCCTGATTGCTTTGGGAACCGGACTTTTCAAGGGAAATCTGCAAGTAATGGTAGGTAATCTGTATGATGCTCCCGAGTATAGCGCGAAACGTGATACCGCTTTCAGTTTGTTCTATATGGCAATCAACATCGGTGCCCTGTTCGCTCCGACTGCCGCTACTGCCATGACCAACTATGTGTTGGGCAAAGCAGGTTTCAGCTATGTACCCCAGATACCTTCTTTGGCACACCAGTTCCTGGACGGTACGATAACGGCCGAAGGCGAGGCCACACTGACTGCCATGCAGACCGCACAGAATTTCACAGGAAGTATGGCCGATTTCTGTACTACCTATATTGATAAATTGTCAGAAGCCTATAACTATGGTTTTGGTGTGGCATGTATCTCATTGATTGCCTCTATGGCTATTTATGTTATTTTCCGTTCTACATTCAAACATGCCGATTACAACTCCAAGCAGGCTAAACCGGCCAATGTACACGAAGAAGAGCTGACTCCCGCACAGACCAAAGAACGCATCGTCGCTTTGTTGCTGGTATTCGCTGTGGTTATTTTCTTCTGGATGGCATTCCATCAGAACGGTCTTACCATGACCTTCTTCGCCCGTGACTACACGGCACATGAGGTAACCGGTCTGGATCGCCTTGGCTTCAGCGTATGGAATCTGGCTCTTCTTATTGTAACCGTTTATGCAGGTTTCTCACTGTTCCAGTCCAAGACAGGCAAGGGCAAATTGATTTCAGGCGTTATTGTTACCTTGGCTCTTGTGGTTTTAGGAGTCAATTATGGTACTATGGACCCTACATTGCCTATCCTTCCTCAGATTTTCCAACAGTTTAACCCCTTCTTCGTTGTCGCTCTGACTCCGGTATCACTGGCAGTATTCGGTTCATTGGCAAAGAAAGGAAAAGAACCATCAGCTCCGCGTAAAATCGGTATCGGTATGGTGATTGCCGCAGTAGGTTTCATGTTGCTGGCATTCGGCTCATTCGGTCTGCCTACTCCTGCTGAAGTAGAAGCCAATGGTATTGCCGAGAGCGCGTTGGTTTCACCCAACTGGCTGATCTCGACTTATCTGGTATTGACTTTTGCCGAATTGTTCCTGTCACCGATGGGTATCTCATTTGTTTCCAAGGTAGCTCCTCCCAAGTATAAAGGCGCTATGATGGGACTTTGGTTTGTGGCTACTGCTATTGGTAACTATCTGGTAGCTATCATCGGTTATTTGTGGGGTGATATGCAGTTGTGGATGGTATGGAGTGTATTGATTGTGTGCTGCTTGCTTTCCGCATTGTTCATCTTCTCTATCATGAAGAAACTGGAAAAGGTTGCGAAATAATTCCCGCCTATATTATATATGAAAAAGAAGCCCGCTTAACCAATCAGCGGGCTTCTCTTTTTTTATAAATTACAGAAGAAGGATACGAAAACAGGAACACTCATATCAATCAGTATTCCGTGGAATATGGCCAGGGGAATCATGTCTTTTCCCGAATAACGTGTGATGGATGGCAGCAATACATCCATCGAGTTCACTCCGGCAGCCGAGATAGGAGCCAGCTGTCCGAAATATTTCCGTATGAGCGGAGCACCGAGCAATGCCATCATCTCCCGGAAAATATTGGCCAGTAACGCAATGGTTCCCAATTCGGTGGCCAGTTGTAATCCGATAGACGGTTCTTTGAACTGTGTGATCAGAATGGAGGACAGTGAATAATAGGCAAAGCCGCTGCCCACCGCCATACAGTCGAATACACTCCATTGGCTTAATAGCAGACTGGCCAGTGCCGAGAAAAGCAAGGTTCCCGCAATGGTAGCCATCGGTACCAGGAGCATTTTCAGCCGTAAGCTTTTAATCAGTTCTTTCAATTTCTTATTGCTGCCTATGCTGATTCCTACTTGGAGCATCAGTGCATAAAGCACATACATGGAAACAGAGTGCATGTCATACTGGAAATTATTGACAGCTCCAATCATACATCCTGCACAAAAAAATGCGACAACAACCAAACTGCCTTTCATTGTTTGCCTCCTTTCTTAAAAAACAGATGAAATACCAGGAAAGAAGCTAGCATACTGCCCAAAATGCTTAATGTAGCCAATATAGCCGCCTGCCATCCGAATCTGCCTAAATTGTTAATGATTAAGCTGTTGGAGCCGATAGAGATTCCCAAAACAAACAACAGCAGGAAGATAGTGAGTGATGTACTCTTTTCTATTTTCTGTAAAAACTGCAAGTTGCGCAATACATATCCTATACCGATACCAACAAACATAATAGATATAATAGTAAACATAGCAATCAATTTTTATAGTAAAACATATACAACCCGACGGTTTCACCGAATGAGAACCATCATACAATATATCTTTCATCGGGCACGTGTGTGGGTAGGATGAAAGTTGGGTAATAAATTACGTGTGAGTGGAAATCTAAACAAATCCGCTGAACCAATGTACATGCACAATGAAGTGATTACACAGGGGGGTATTTCCCGATGTAAGGTGATGTATGCTGTATGTAGTCTGTAATTGGTTCATATCATTGATTCATTTGCGGTGCAAAGATAATCCTTTTATGTATATTTTCAAAATAAATATTCATAAATCTTCTTCTGTTACCTTTGGACGGATATAGCGTGTTTTTTAATTTAATCGGAGATTTTGAAATAAACTCTCGGTTTTTTATTCCCTTATTCATAAGATTTTTTGTAAAAGCGGTTTTGTCCGTTGGACACCATTGCCAAAACGATTTTTGAGCAAGCGTGTGCCGACTACCGCCTAACTGGAGAAAAAGGTACAGCCTCGTGCGCCTAGACGATGTTTAGACTGATGACGCAATGTCCCTTTCTTTTGTACTTATGCTAAAAGGTGCTTTTACGGGCTACCAGATGATTTTTCTTTTTTTCGTTGTCCCCTTTTGCCGGAAGCGGGAAGAATGATTGTTGCCACTCGGTTGAACAAGGACACACGAAGGGACTTCATAGATTTCTTTCTAAGCGAGGCGGATCCGACCTATTGGAGAGAGATACTGAAACTGACAATCTAAAAACGACAGCGATATGAAAGGAACAGATCATTCCAAGAGAACGATACAGATGTATCTTGGAACGGCGTGCAGAGGAAGATGCGTTTTTTGCGAAGAACTATTACATGTATTCTCATATTCAGAAATTCGAAGAATTGACATAAATTGGTTAATTTTGCCATATCGAACCGAAGTGTATGGATATTTGGAGTAAGAAGAATTCTTCTCTGCGATGAGCCTACAGGAGCACTGGATTATAAGACCTCCAAGGAAATCCTGAAGCTGATCGAGACGGTAAACCAGAAATACGGCAACACCATCGTCATGGTAACGCATAACGATGCTA
>ENA-OQBD01000378-OQBD01000378.1-human-gut-metagenome-genome-assembly--contig:-NODE-378-length-24418-cov-3.532872_pt1 | contig 24418 bp, 24 predicted proteins | sample MGYA00242742_ERZ504543 | MGnify/ENA primary metagenome ERZ504543 (study PRJEB26092, sample SAMD00036239) | human gut metagenome | host: Homo sapiens | study: EMG produced TPA metagenomics assembly of...
TTCGGAGTTTGACCGATAGCTACAACTACTGTATCTACGTCAATAATTTCTTCACTGCCCTCGATAGGAACAGGACGTCTTCTGCCACTGTCGTCAGGCTCGCCAAGTTCCATCTTGATAACTTCCATACCGTTTACCCAACCGTCCTCGTTGCCAAGAATCTTTGTCGGATTTTGAAGAAGTTTAAATTCGATACCTTCTTCTTCTGCGTGGAATACTTCTTCTGCTCTTGCAGGAAGTTCTTCCTTACCACGTCTGTAAACGATATATACATTTTCAGCACCAAGACGCTTTGCCGATCTTGCAGCGTCCATAGCAACGTTACCGCCGCCAAGAACCGCAACATTTTTACCTACATATACAGGTGTATCGTATTCAGGGAACTTATAACCCTTCATAAGATTAATTCTTGTTAAGAATTCATTTGCACTGTATACACCGTTAAGGCTTTCGCCCTCGATACCCATAAAGTGAGGAAGACCTGCACCTGAGCCGATATATACCGCATCAAAATTCATTTCGTCAAACAATTCGTCAACAGTAAGTGTCTTACCGATAACTACGTTAGTTTCGATGTCAACGCCCATTTCCTTTAGGTTAGAGATTTCCTTTTGCACAATATCCTTTGGAAGTCTGAATTCAGGAATACCGTACATCAAAACGCCGCCTGCTGTATGGAATGCCTCGTAAATTGTTACTTCGTAACCCTTTTTAGCAAGGTCGCCCGCAACTGTAAGTCCTGAAGGACCGCTTCCTACAACTGCAACTCTCTTACCGTTTGAAACAGGCTTTTCAATTTCTTCCTTGACATTCTTCATATGCCAGTCGGCAACAAATCTTTCAAGTCTGCCGATACCGACGCTTTCGCCCTTGATATCATATGTAATCTTATCGCCTTCCTTAATAGCTAAATCCACGAAAGGTGTAAGAGGCTCATACAGAGAAGGGTTTACTTTTTGATTTGTGTTTGTTTTAATTGTTTCTGTTGTATCTACTTTAAGGTCTTTCAGGATCTCATCCATGGTTACCTTTGTATTATCATCATTTACTTTTGTTACTACCTCTGCAACTTTTTTGTCCTTGTAAGCACCTGTATCAACATCTTTTACGATCAGCTGCTGATTATTTGACAGGTTTCCCTCAACTACCTTGGGAGCTTCCGGAATGATCTGTCCGATGCTTGGGGCTGCATATACATTGGCAGATGCTGCAATTGTCATTGCTGCAAGTAAAATGCTGAAATATTTTCTTTTCATAAGAATGCCTTCCTTTCTGTCTTCTTCTGGCTCTATTCTTATTAATTTACGGTTACTTTATAACAAGGCGGTTGAAAAACAGCAGCCTGTCATACTTTTTCATAAAATAAACGGATGATCAGTTCCCGGAGTGCATCTTCATCCACATGGAACTCATCATGAAGGTCTCCCTCCTGGTCTGTTCCCGGAAGCTGCTCGATACTGTCCTCTGTGAACTCTGCTTTCTTAAGAGTCTTCACAAGTCCCAGATACTGGTTGCGTGTCACACTTGTCTGGATATAATCGTCCATCACCTCGAGGGAATCCCATGATTTCTCAAGATCATTCTCATCCATGGACTGCATCTTCTCAACATAGGCTGTGAGATAGGCTTTCTGTCTCTGCATACGGCCCTCATTGCTGAAGGACTCCTCTGTATTCCTGTACTGAAGGAAATCCTTTATGTTGCTGTCATCCAGGGTAACCTGTACACCCTCTGCCATCTCCGGATATTTCTCCTGAAGATCGTTGTTTGGCACTGTAAGCGTGATCCCGCCTGCCAGCTCATTGATATAGGGCATGGAATCCTGGTTTGTCACTACATAGCGCTTCACAGGGATATCCCCAAGGAGAAGTGATACTGCCTCGCAGAGACTCTCACAGCTTACCTTTCCCCCATCGCCATAGCTGTAGGCATATCCGATGTGCGTGGTATAGAGTCCCTTGTCATTGCCGTTCATTGTATATCTTCGGATATCAGTCATGGTATCACGGTTAATGGAGAGAATGGTCATCCTGCGGTTCTTCTCATCCATCACCACCAGAGCAATACTGTCTGCCCTGGCTTTATTTCCATACTGGGAGGAAGCTTCCAGCTTGCCTGTGGAGTCCACACCGGCATAGAGAATATTTGTGATACGGTTATTATACTGATATTCCTGACCTTTGTAAACAATATTTCTATAACTGTTGCCCACATTGTGGGTGTTCCCTGCAGTGATCTGCATAGATTTCTGCTTTGTCTGTTCCATATGGATAAAAACTGCTGCAAACAAAGCTACAGCCAGGCAGATCACCAGACTGATGATGATCTGTTTCTTATTTACAGAGTTATTTCTTCTTTTCTTTCTCATTCTTCTTAGCGCTCTTTCCATAGCCGTATCCGTAGCCATAGCCGTAACCATAACCGTAGCCATAGCCATAACCATAATGTTTCTCATAAACCGGCGCTTTGTTCAGCACTGCGCCGAGGAGACGGATACCTGCATACTGTATCTGCTGCTTCGCCTTATCAGCCTGTGCCCTGTCTGTCCTTCCGCTCTCCACAACAAGGACAGTTCCGTCGCACTGCTTGGCGATCAGCAGCCCGTCGATAACCAGATTCAGCGGCGGAGTGTCTACGATCACATAATCATAAACGCTTCGCACGAATTCCATCAGCTCTGCAAATAGCGGACCTGATACCAGCTCACTTGGGTTTGGTGCCACTGCACCTGTAAAGATCATGTCAAGGTATTTGTCATCTGTGCGGTAGATGATCTTCTCTTTGCTGATATTTCCGCACAGGTATTCGCTTAATCCCTTCTTCTCACCTACAATATCATATCTGTTCTGTATGGTAGAATTACGGATATCGCAGTCTATAAAGAGGATCCTCTTCTCAAGCCCTGCCATGCTCTTTGCCAGGCGGAAGGCTATAGATGATTTACCTTCATTTGCAACGGAACTTGTTACAGCTATTGTTTTAATATTGCTTCCACTTAACTGGATGTTTCCACGCAAAACATTGATGGCCTCATTTACGCGGAAAGATACATCTGATACGTGTGGATGTATTACCTCTGTCTGTCTTCCCGTATATCCGGATTCTTTTACAAGATCCTGAAACAGGGATTCAATATTGTTATCTTCTCTGTCCATCTTCTACTCTTTCTTCTCTTCGTAATAAGGAACCACGCTGAGTACCGGGATATCCAGATATCTCTTAAGGTCATCCTCTGTCTTTAATGTAGTGTCTGTCATATAACGTACGCAGATCAGTCCGCAGGCTGCGATAAGTCCCAGCAGAAGTCCGATCGCCAGATATTTTGTCAGTGCAGGAGTGATCTCATCTACTGCCTCTGCCTCTGAGTAATCGATAACTGTAGGTTCGCTGCTTCCTACCACCTGGTAAATACGGTCCAGTCCGATATTCATCAGACTGTTTGCAATATCTCTGCACAGTTCCACGTCACCGCAGGTAACTGTGATGGTAATAATATGGGAATTGTCCGGATTTGTTACACTGACCAGTTTACTGAGTCCTCTGTAGTCCAGATCCAGATCCAGTTCTTTGATAACCTGTTTGAGAACATTACGGCTCTTGATGATCTTCGCATAGTCCTCTGTAAGCTCTGAACTCAGCTGCAGATCAGAAACTGTGATCACGGATTCATTGTTTGTGATAAAAATGGACGCATCTGCCTGATAAGATGGTTTCACTCCCACCAGATAATAGACACCTGCCAGCATTGCTGTAATCAGCATGGTAAGCAGGATAATTTTCCAACGGTTGACCAGTACCCAGAAAAGTTCCAGAAGGTCTATGGTGTCTTCCTGCTGTATGATCTTCTCAGTGACCACAGGCTTTACAGGCTTTTCCTGGATATTCTTTGCCTCTTTTATCAAATTCTTGATTCTCCTTCCTTATATGATCAAACCGGAGTTACAGGCCGGTCCGTACTTTATAGATTGTAATATGATTTCTGACATTCTTCAAGTGCATTTGACAAATTTTCTCCTGTTTTCCCCATTTTTACAATTCCGGAAGGATTTCAATAAAAATTTTGTCTGCATATTCCTGTCCATTTTGCTGATGACTTTTCTGTATGCTTCTCCTGTGCGGCAAATCCTGTGCCGGCTGTCGTGGCAGTCAGAACCTACGAAGTGAAGGAGATCTTCTTTCATCAGCTTTCTGCAGAATCTTTTTGTATAGAATCCGCTTTTTCCCAGAATGCTGTCTGCATTCACCTGCATATAGGCTCCCATCTGTGCAAGGTCCCTGATCACTCCCAGATCACCCCAGATATTGTCGCAGCGTTCTACATGTGCGATGATGGGGCGGTAGCCTACGATGATAAGGCTGCGGAGGCGGTCTTCTATGTAGCTGTATTCTGCATTTCCTGAGAACTCCACCAGAACATAGGCGGAATCTGCCATTGTACTGACACTTCCCTCATCCAGTATTCTGCTCATCTGCATGTTTGCATGGAATTCACAGCCCAGATATATTCTCAGTCTGTCTTCCTGAGCAAGCTCCTGATTGAATTCCTGTACGCATTTCTCCACCAGAGCGAACTGGCTGCGGATGGTGCGGATGGATGTATCAAACATCTGATCTCTGTAATGTGGGGTTGCGATAATGTTTCTAACTCCCTGTTCATATTCCATGCGGAGCAGTCTGCGGGTTTCCTCCAGGTCCTGTGCTCCGTCGTCCACTCCCGGAATCAGGTGGCAGTGAATATCAAATAAACCGTGATCTGTCATATTTCTCTTTCATCTCCCTTTATTGCAAATAACTGCAAAACATAACTGCAAAAACACCGTCCCTATATAAACTCATACAGGGACGGTGTCTGAATATCATGATTATGATCTATTATTCTTCTGTAGCTTCCTCAGCCGGTGCCTCAAGAGCTTTCATGCTCAGGCTGATCTTCTTGTCTTCGCCGTTGAAGTCAACAACCTTAGCTTCGATCTCCTGTCCGATTGACAGTACGTCTGCTGGTTTGGCAACGTGCTCTCTGGAAATCTGGGATACGTGAAGAAGTGCATCTACACCAGGTGCAAGCTCTACGAATGCGCCAAAGTCTGTCATACGTGCAACTTTACCTTTTACTACGTTTCCTACAGCGAAGTCCTCAGCTGCTGTGAGCCATGGATTTGCTTCCGGGAATTTGAGGGAAAGTGCAATCTTCTCTCCGTTGATCTCTTTGATAAGAACTTTGACTTTATCGCCAACAGTGAATACTTTCTTCGGGTTCTCTACTCTGCCCCAGGACATTTCGGAAATGTGAAGAAGTCCGTCAGCTCCGCCCAGATCGATGAATGCACCGAAATCTGTAACGTTCTTAACAGTTCCTTCAACTGTATCGCCAACATGGATTCTCTCCATTAATTCTTTCTGTTTCTCTGCTTTCTCAGCGAGAAGAAGCTGTTTACGGTTACCGATGATGCGGCGTCTTCTCGGGTTGAATTCTGTGATAACGAATTCGATCTCCTGATCTGCATATTTGGAAAGGTCTTTCTCGTATGTGTCGGAAACGAGGCTTGCAGGAATGAATACTCTTGCTTCGTCTACGTTTACACAAAGTCCGCCGTCAAGTACCTGAGTTACAGGAGCTTTTAATACTTCCTGATTCTCAAATGCTTCTTCAAGACGTTTGTTGCCTTTCTCTGCTGCCAGTCTCTTGTAAGTAAGAGTTACCTGGCCTTCTCCATCGTTTACTTTGAGAACTTTTGCTTCCATTGTGTCTCCAACGTGAACAGCATCTGTGAGTACAAGGCTTGCATCGTTAGAGTATTCGTTCTTTGTGATAATACCGTCTGCTTTATAACCGATATTCAGAATAATCTCATCTTCTTTAACATCGATGACAGTACCCTGTACAATCTCTCCATTTCTGATAGTCTTTACGGAATCTTCCAGCATTTGTTCAAAACTTAATTCTGACATGTTCTTGAACCTCCTCAATAATTTTGTTTGGGGTGGAAGCCCCTGCTGTAATACCTACATAACTACTGCATTGGAACATTTCAGAATCCAAGTCTACAGGTGTTTGTATATAGTAAGTATTTCCACATTCCTTTTTACATATTTCAAACAGCTTTTGAGTATTGGAACTGTGCCGGCCGCCTACGACCAGCATAGTGTCTACCTCTCCGGCTATGTTTTTTGCTTCTCTCTGCCGTTCTTCGGTAGCATTACAAATAGTGTTTAAAATATTAAGAATATTTAAAACATTATTATCATACCTCTTTTTGCGGAGAATTTCAACTAAATCTTTAAATTTGTTGTAATTAAATGTCGTCTGGGACACAATACTTAATTTTTTTTGCCCTTTTGGGGGTACAAATACTTCGGCTTCTTCTTTGTTTCTGATCACCGTGTACGGTCCCTGACACCAGCCGCAGATGCCCTGTACTTCGGGGTGGTCTTTGTCTCCGATGATGATGATGTGGTTTCCTGCAAGGCTTTCTTTTTCCACGATCCTGTGGATTTTCAGAACGAAGGGGCAGGTCACATCTACGTAGGAGATGCTTTTTTTCTTTCAGCTTATCGTAGATGGGTTTACCTACGCCGTGAGAGCGGATGACTACTGTTCCGTTCTGCAGGGTGTCATCCGGGGAATCCAGGTCTGCTTCTGCGATAACATGGACGCCACGAGCTTCCAGATCCGCTACTACGCCTTCGTTGTGGATGATCGGGCCCAGAGTGAAAATAGGTTTCTGTTCTGTGTCTATGAGTTCGTAGACTTTGTTCACTGCACGTTTGACGCCGAAGCAGAAGCCTGCTGTTTCTGCTACTTTTACTTTCATAAAATAATCCTTCTTAAATTAATTATTTCTGCACTTTTTCCTTATATACATTAAGAATCGCATTTACAACATCATCAATTCCCATTTCTGAGGAATCTACAAGCACTGCGTCCTCTGCCTGTTTCAGAGGGGAGATTTCGCGGTTCATGTCGCGTTCGTCGCGCTCGATGATGTCTTTTCGGATCTGGTCCAGGTCGAAGGATTCTCCCTTCTGTTCATATTCCAGTGCTCTTCTTTTTGCTCTGGTGTCTGCGCTTGCTGTGAGGTAGATTTTTACTTCTGCGTTTGGAAGGATGGTTGTGCCGATATCTCTGCCGTCCATGACTACGTCGTTTTTCTCTGCCAGAGTTCTCTGAAGTTTCAGAAGATGAGCTCTGACTTTCGGGTTTGCGGAACTTTTGGATGCCATGTTTCCTACCTGTTCGGTGCGGATCATAGCATTTACGTTCTCTCCGTTGAGGATGACAATCTGTTCTCCGCTTTTTGTATTCGATGGAAATGTCAGCGCCTGAACATACAGCCTCGATCTCTTCCTGGCTGTCTCCGTTTAATCCTTTGTTCAGAAGATATAAGGCCATTGCCTGTACATGGCTCCTGTATCTACATAGATAAATGATAATTCTTTTGCTACTTTCTTTGCGATGGTGCTCTTACCTGCTCCTGCAGGTCCGTCGATGGCTATGTTACATCCCATTTCGTGGTTCCTCCTGTTTCTATTATTCAAACAGATTTTCTCTGTTTTATTATTGATTGATGTTTATAAATCGTTAAATAACGTATAGCTGAATCATATCATAGATATCATCCACCTACAAGGTACTCATCATCTGCTTGTTTCAGCTTACTGTATAGCCGTTACTGTGAACGGAGTGAACAGTAACGTATAGCCTGCGCTGCCAGATATGCGGTAGACCAGGCAATCTGTAAGTTATATCCACCTGTCACTGCATCCAGATCCAGTACCTCGCCTGCGAAGTAAAGACCTGAGATTTTCTTTGATTCCATTGTTCCGGGGTTGATCTCTTTGACAGAGACGCCGCCTCTGGTGATGATGGCTTCTTTGAACTCACCCATTCCTGTGATTGTGAAGGGGAAAGCTTTGATAAGGTCAATGAAGTGCTGGCGTTCTTCTCTGGAGATGTCGTGGATTTTCTTCTCTGCGGGGATTCCACCCAGTTCCAGCATTACCGGAGTCAGAGATGATGGGAAAAGTACGCCAATCACGTTCTTGAACTGTTTGTTTGGTCCTGCTTCAAATTCACGCAGGATCCTGGCATCCAGCTGTTCTCTGGTAAGTGCCGGCTTCAGATCCAGATATGCGGACAGTTCGCCGTTTGGTGCTTTCGCCAGTTTTGCACCAATGTGGGCACTGGCGGAGAGAATCATGGGGCCTGTGACTCCGAAATGGGTGAACATCATCTCTCCGAAATCCTCATAGAGTACTTTCTTTCCATTCTTTATGGTAAGTCCTGTATTCTTAAGGGAAAGTCCCTGAAGCTTAGGGACATAGTCTTCTTTTGTCTTTAATGGCACAAGGGAGGGAGCAATGTCCGTGACTTTCAGTCCCAGTTCTCTTGCGAAGCGATATCCGTCACCTGTGGAACCGGTACTCTGATAAGAGAATCCGCCAGTTGCCACGATGACTGCATCGCCTTCCATGAAGGTTCCGTCTGTAAGGATGACTCCTGTAATCTTCTCCTGCGGTATGTCAGGTGATTTTTTTCCTTTTCTGCCTTTTCCTGCATCAAATCCTGATTCTGTTAATGCGGCTTCTGATTCAAGGGTATTTACGGAATCTGTTACAGATTCCGTTACAGATTCCGTTACAGGTTTCTTTACAATTTCCTGTACGGCAGTATGAAGATGAATCTTTGCTCCTGCTTTCTTCAGTTCACGTTCCAATGCGCGGATGATGTCTGAGGAATGGTCAGACTGCGGAAATACGCGGTTTCCACGCTCTACCTTCAGAGGGACACCTGCTTTCTCAAAGAACTCCATTACATCCTGAGGGGTAAATGAATAGAAACTGCTGTAGAGGAACTTGGGATTGCTCATCATTGCAGGAAAGAGTTCTTCTGTGTCGCAGGCATTTGTCACATTGCATCTGCCTTTTCCTGTGATGAAGACTTTCTTTCCCAGTTTCTCGTTCTTCTCTAATATATGAACTTCATGATGGTTACGGGCTGCAAAAACCCCTGCCATCATTCCGGCGGCTCCGCCGCCGATTATTATAACTTTGCTCATGGAATATTCTCCTGTATTTATTTTACCCTGCAGATTGTCTATTTCATCATGGTTCCACGTCTCCGCTTCGCTACGATCAATATAGATATGTACCACTGGCATCATATCCCCATTGGCACATTATATTCCCGGGTATCATATTCTTTCATAATAACGCAAAGGAGCCTGCTTGCGCAAGCTCCTTTTTTCGTTTGGACATATTTAATTACTGATCAATTATACAGGATATGCTCCGTTCTTTTTGTCAGCTGCTTTCTCGTCAACTTTTGTTTTCTGAGCCTGACGGTATTTGAAGAAGTCCATAGCTACCTGTGGGAACAGTGCGTATGTTAATACGTCTTCATCCTGTTCCTTGTACTGAGCCATTTCGCTCTCAAGTTTCTCAAGCTCGTTGTCAAGAAGGTCTGCAGGACGGCATGTGATCGGTTTCTCATCGCCGATGCACTTCTTCTGTACTTCCGGATTAAACGGTTTTACAGTTGCGCCGTATTTTCCTAACAGGATATCTTTTGTTTCTTTTGTAACCATTTTGTATCTCTCGCCCATGAGTACGTTGAATACAGCCTGTGTACCAACGATCTGAGAAGACGGAGTAACAAGCGGCGGTTCACCAAGGTCTTTACGTACACGCGGAACTTCCTCGAGAACATCGTAGAATTTGTCTTCTGCGTGCTGTTCTTTCAGCTGGGAAGTCAGGTTGGAGAGCATACCGCCCGGTACCTGGTACAGTAAAGTTTTGATGTTAACACCAAGGTTCTTCGGATTGAGCAGTCCGCTGTCAAGAGCTTCGTCACGGATCGGACGGAAGTAGTCAGCGATCTCGGAGAGAAGCTTCTGATCAAATCCTGTGTCGTATGGTGTATCTTTGAATGTCTCAACCATAACCTCTGTTGCAGGCTGGGATGTTCCCAGTGCAAATGGAGACATTGCTGTATCGATGATATCCACACCTGCTTCTACTGCTTTTAAGTAAGTCATGGAAGCTACACCTGAGGTGTAATGTGTATGAAGGTCGATCGGGATCTTAACTGTTCTTTTAATGCTGTTACAAGCTCTGTAGCTTTGTTTGGAAGGAGAAGACCTGCCATATCTTTGATACAGATAGAATCAGCGCCCATATCTTCAATACGTTTTGCAATGTCTGTCCAGTATTCCAGTGTGTAAGCATCTCCTAATGTGTAGGAAAGAGCTACCTGTGCATGAGCCTTCTCTTTGTTTGCAGCGCTTACTGCTGTCTGCAGGTTACGAAGGTCATTGAGGCAGTCAAAAATACGGATGATGTCGATTCCGTTTGCAGCAGATTTCTGTACGAAGTATTCTACAACGTCATCTGCGTATGGACGGTATCCAAGGATGTTCTGTCCACGGAAGAGCATCTGAAGTTTGGTGTTCTTGAATCCGTCACGGAATTTACGAAGTCTTGACCATGGATCTTCATGCAGGAAACGAAGGGATGCATCGAATGTTGCACCACCCCAGCACTCTACTGCGTGATAGCCGACTTTATCAAGTTTATCTACGATCGGAAGCATCTGTTCTGTGGTCATACGTGTTGCGATCTGGGACTGATGAGCATCACGGAGAATGGTTTCCACAATTTTAACAGGTTTTTTCTCTAATTCTGCCATTATTAAATCTCCTTTATAGTTCTGTTTAATCGGATATTCGCAATCCGCTTCGCTACTTGCTCATAACCAAATAACTGCTTCGCAGTTTATCAGAAGGAGTTGCACTCCTCCTGATACAAGCAAGATAGCTTGCTTGATTTGGTTATACTCCGAAAATAGCCATGAATGTTCCGGCTGCTACGGCTGTACCGATAACACCAGCAACGTTCGGGCCCATTGCGTGCATCAGAAGGAAGTTTGTAGGATCTGCCTCTGCACCCACTTTCTGGGATACACGGGCTGCCATAGGTACTGCGGATACACCTGCAGAACCGATCAGCGGGTTGATCTTTCCATGAGTCAGTTTGCAGAGCAGTTTACCAAGCATACATCCGCCGAATGTACCGATTGCGAATGCAACAAGACCTAAAACTACGATCTTCAGAGTATCTGCGTTTAAGAATGCTTCTGCACTTGTGGAAGCACCTACGGATGTACCCAGAAGGATAACTACGATATACATCAGGGCATTGGAAGCTGTTTCTGTCAGCTGTTTTACAACACCGCACTCTCTGAACAGGTTACCAAGCATGAGCATACCAACCAGCGGAGCTGTTGTAGGCAGAATCAGGCAGACAACGATTGTGATAACGATCGGGAACAGGATCTTCTCCAGTTTGGAAACCGGGCGAAGCTGATCCATTTTGATCTTACGTTCTTTCTCTGTTGTGCAGAGTTTCATGATAGGCGGCTGGATGATCGGCACCAGTGACATATAGGAATATGCTGCTACTGCGATCGGTCCCATCAGTGCAGACTGTCCAAGTTTACCTGCAAGGAAAATGGAAGTCGGGCCGTCAGCACCACCAATGATGGAGATAGCTGCCGCTGCTTTTCCGTTGAATCCAAGAAAGATTGCAAGGAAGTAAGCTGCATAGATACCAAGCTGTGCCGCAGCACCCATCAGGAAGCTGATCGGGTTTGCGATCAGCGGACCGAAGTCTGTCATCGCACCTACACCCATGAAGATCAGGGATGGTAAGATACTCCACTCATCAAGGATGTAGAAATAATGAAGAAGTCCACCTACACCATTGGACATATCTTCCGGATTTGCCATAATGTCCGGATAGATATTTACAAGCAGCATACCGAATGCGATAGGAACAAGCAGAAGCGGCTCGAATCCCTTCTTGATAGCAAGGTAAAGGAATACGCAGGCTACTGCGATCATCAGGTAATTGCCCCATGTCAGATTAAAGAATGCTGTCTGATGAATCAGGTTGGACAATGTTTCTGTTACATAAGACATTTGACTACCTCCCGTCTTAGTTCATTGTTGCTAAAGTATCTCCGTTTTCTACAGAGGCACCTTCTGCAACATCAATGCTTGCGATAGTACCATCCTGAGGAGCTACTACAGGGATTTCCATTTTCATGGATTCAAGAATAACTACGCTGTCTCCGGCTTTTACTGCCTGTCCAACGCTTGCTGCTACTTTGACAACTTTACCAGGTACGGAAGCAGTTACTTTCACTGCGCCGGCGCCTGCTGCAGGAGCTGCTGCTTTCGGAGCTGCTGCAGGTGCAGCCTTAGGTGCTGCTTTTGGAGCTGCTGCAGGAGCGGATACGCTTCCTGTTTCTTCAACAGTTACTTCATATGCTGTACCATTTACTGTAATTGTATAGCTTTTCATTTTAAAATCCTCCTAAATAAATGACAATTATCTTCTATTTCTTTTTACTTTACGGATGGAACGAACTACGAAGCCATCTGTTGTAGTTCCTTCTGCTGCTGCGATAGCTGCTGCGATAACAGCTACCAGCTCTCCGTCATCTGCAAGGTTCTCTTCTGCCTGTGCAGGTGCTGTCTGTGCGATGGCTGCTGCCTCTGCCTCTTTTGCAGCTTTGGCTGCTTTTGCTTCTGCTGCTTTCTTTGCTTCCGGATTCGGAATAAATCTAAATCAGAGAAATCAGAAGGCTTAATAAAATTCAGCATTACGAATACAGTTCCAATACCCATCAGAGTATTAAGACTTGCTCTCTGAAGAGTCTTGCCCATACCATACTGTACATCTACAGACATGGAAGTCGGTGTTCCCTGTGAGTCAAAGACATATACAAAGTTTGCTTCTGCTTTCTCAAATTTAAGAGGAACAGTAACTGTGTACTGATCATCTTTGAAAGTTACAGTAGTTTCACCATTGCTGTCCTTCTTTGCGCCAAGTTCATCCTTGGATGTCTGCCAGGACTGCATGGCACTTGTTGTAAAGTCATCTCCTGAACTCATGTAATTCTCGATTTCTTCATCTTTAAGCTGGACAATGGCATCTGTCAGTCCTTCTGCTGTAGTTACCAGTGTGGACTTAACAGTATCATCAACCTTATCTGCGGCAAATACCACAGAGGTGCTGCCGATCACCAGCGCAGCCATTACGAGAAATGTCATGAATACAGAAGTTATTTTTTTGATCATTTTCATATGCGTCACCCCGCTTAGACCGTTCCATGTTTCTTAGACGGACGATCTTCTCTCTTTGTGAACAGCATCTCAAATGCACCGATTACATATTTTCTTGTGTCAGCCGGGCTGATCACAGTGTCAACATAGCCTCTTGCTGCTGCGGAAGCAACACCATTCTGAAGCTCTCTGTACTGAGCAGCTTTTTTCATTCAGTTCAGCAGCATCTGCATCTGCATACATGATCTTGGCTGCCAGGGAAGCATCCATCATACCGATCTCTGCGTTATCCCATGCATATACAAGGTCTGCACCGATAGATTTGCTGTTCATTGCCACGTAAGCTGTACCGTAAGCTTTGCCGATGATCACATTTACCTTCGGAACAGTTGCATCTGCGAATGCAGCTACCAGTTCACCTACGGATTTCGCCATCATCTTCTCGCTGCATAAGGTTGCCATGAAGCCTGTTGCGTTTGTAAGTGTAAGTACCGGAATATCAAAAGCGTCGCAGAATTTCACGAAATCTGCTGCTTTTCTTGCGCCTCTTGCAGAGATGCTTCCGTCAAATGTTTCTGTTTTCTTGCCTTCTGCGTCATATACTTCGCTTCTGTTTGCAACAGCACCTACTGTAGCGCCGTTTAAACGGATAAAGCCTGTAACCATGTCTTTTGCATAGTCTGCTTTTGTCTCGAAGAATTCACCGTTGTCAGCGATCTGGGAAAGTGCGATTGCTGTGTCACCTGCACAGTTTGCAAGATCTGCGCATACGCGGTTAAGATCATCTGTACACTCTGTGTAATTGTCTGTGTCTTCATTATTAGAAGGAAGAAGTGATACTAAGGAACGGATCTGGCCAAGAATCTCATCCTCTGTACCAACGCCATCGATCACACCTGTCTCTTTGCTCTGGAAATCAGCTGCTGCTGTGTCGCATTTGTCTGTGTTGTTTCCTTCCAGTGCATTTGGTGTGTTGACGAACATTTTTCCTTTTTTGGATTCCATGAATGTGAAATCTGTCAGGGACGGGATAACTGCCATACCACCGCCGCATGTTCCGAAGATTGCTGTGATCTGCGGGATCACACCGGATGCCAGTGTCTGTTTCAGATAGATCTGTCCGAAAGCTTCCAGTGCGTCTGTTGCTTCCTGAAGACGGATACCTGCACAGTCAACAAGTCCGATAACCGGAGCGCCTGTTTTCATGGCAAGATCATAAAGTCTTGTGATCTTCTTTGCATGCATTTCACCAACAGTACCGTTTAATACAGATGCATCCTGGCTGTATACATAAACCAGTTTGTCATCGATCACACCATATCCGGTGATAACACCGTCAGATGGTGCCTTGTTTGCAGTCATGTTGAAATCTGTGGATCTGGCTGTTACACCCTGTCCGATTTCGACAAAACTGTTTGCGTCATGCAAAGAAGTAATTCTTGTGCCTGCTAAGCTTTGTGTTGCATTACTCATTCTTGTTTGCCCTCCATCTTTATGAGAATATTTAAAAGTTAACCAAAAAATTTAGCCGATTTTAATTTTACCTTTTCCGGCAGAAAATTTCAACATTTATTTGTCATTTTCGTTAAAAATATAGCAGAAAATTTGTCAGGTTTCTCCAAATTTTGTTTTTTGAGCATTTCTTCCTATTTAATAGAGGGTATTACGGTTATTTTGTATTGTCCTGTATTTCACCCTCTCCTTTAAACCGGTACATCGTTTTCGAAATAACTATACCACTCGCTTGTTTTGCGAATCCGATTGTACAGGTACAAAAGTCTCAGCGCAGCCCAGAGAAAAATACTATAGCCATGCCGGTTTGTCAGGTTTTTTACATGATGCAGCATGCGGTTATGAATGCTTTTCATTCAGTGCGTGGAAAACCATAGATGTTTTTTATTATATAGCACGAATTATCAATTAGATTTATGGATTATCCCGTTATATAATTAACACATCAAAGAAATTCAGGCCACAGCTAAAGCACTGAACAGTTATAGATCCAACAGAAAATTTCAGGAGGAAAGACTTAATGAAAAGCAATTACCAGCATATTTTCACACCACTCACAGTAAAAAATATGACTATCAAAAACCGTATCGTTATGATGCCTATGGGAACCAATTACGGGGAACAGAACGGCGAAATGAGTTTTCTTCACATTAATTATTATAAAGAGCGTGCCAAAGGCGGCACAGGTCTGATCATCGTAGAGAATGCAAGCGTAGATTCTCCGCAGGGTTCCAACGGAACTACTCAGCTTCGTATTGACCACGACAACTATCTGCCGCGTCTGTACAAATTCTGTGAAGAGATCCACAAATATGGTACCTGTATTGCGATCCAGATCAACCACGCAGGTGCTTCCGCTGTTTCCGCACGTACAAATATGCAGCCGGTTTCCGCATCTGATGTTCCGTCCAAAGAAGGCGGAGAGATCCCGCGTCCGTTATCAGTGGAAGAAATCCATCACATTGTAAAGAAATACGGCGAGGCTGCAAAGAGAGCCCAGGCTGCAGGTTTTGACGCAGTAGAGATCCATGCGGGACATTCCTATCTGATCAGCCAGTTCCTCTCTCCTCTTACAAACAAACGTACAGATGAGTTCGGCGGATCTGTAGAAAACAGAACACGTTTCTGCCGTATGGTCATTGAAGAAGTAAGAAAACAGGTCGGACCTTTCTTCCCGATCATGCTCCGTCTCAGCGCAGATGAGCTGATGGAAGGCGGCAACACTCTTGAGGATACTCTTGAATATCTGGAATATGTTCAGGATGAAGTTGATATCTTCGATGTTTCCTGCGGTTTAAACGGTTCTATCCAGTATCAGATCGATGCCAACTACATGAAAGACGGATGGCGTTCCTATATGCCTAAAGCTGTCAGAGAGAAATTCGGCAAGCCATGTATCTCCATGGGAAATATCCGTAACCCGAAGGTTGCCGAGCAGATCCTCGCTGACGGCGATGCAGACCTGATCGGTATGGGACGTGGTCTTATCGCAGAACCTGCATGGGTGAACAAAGTAGCTACAGGCAGAGAATGTGACCTTCGCAAATGTATCTCCTGTAACATCGGATGTGCAGGAAACAGAATCGGCTTTAACCGTCCGATCCGCTGTACTGTAAACCCGGCTGTTCTGGAAGGTGATGTTTATAAGAATCAGAAAGTGAACAAAAACTGTAATGTTGTAGTAATCGGAGGCGGTACTGCCGGACTGGAAGCTGCCTGTACAGCCGCAGAAGTAGGCTGTAATACCTTCCTTCTGGAAAAGGGTGAAACTCTTGGCGGTCTTGCTTCTGTGATCTCTAAGATCCCTGCAAAGAAGCGTCTGGCTGATTTCCCGAACTATCTGATCCACAGAGCAGAGCAGCTTGAGAATCTTTATATCTTCACAAACACAGAAGGAACACCGGAAAATATCCGCAAGTTCCATCCGAACCTGATCGTAAGCTCCACAGGTTCCGCACCACTGCTTCCTCCGATCAGGGGACTTCACGACCGCATTGACAAAGAAGGCAGCAAGGTTGCTTCTATCCTGGGAATGATCAATCACATCAATGATTATCCGGAAGATATGACAGGCAAGAAGGTTGTTGTTGTGGGCGGCGGTGCTGTTGGTCTTGATGTTGTGGAATTCTTTGCAGCAAGAAATGCTGAGATTTCTATTGTGGAGATGATGGATCAGATCGGACGTGACCTGGATCCTGTTACAAAGAATGACATGAAAGACCAGATGAAGAAACATCATGTGGCCCAGCTTACAAAGACAGCTCTTCAGGAAGTAAAAGACAGTTCTTTCCTTGTAAAAGATGCAGAAGGTGAACGTGAGCTTCCATTTGACTACGGATTCGTATGTCTTGGTATGAGAGCTCAGGGACAGCTTTTCGCAGAGCTTTCCGATGCTTTTGTTTCTGATGATGTTGAGATCCTGAATATCGGAGACAGCAAACGTGCAAGAAGGATCATCGACGGAACTCTGGAAGGAAGAAATATCCTTAATACACTGACCCAGATGGGATACCTTCAATAAAAACCTTTACAACAAAATACTTTACAACAAAATACAAAAGGGGATATTATAATGGCTGAAAGAATTACCGGACATACTGAATTAATCGGTCTGATGGCTTACCCGATCCGTCACTCCAGCTCTCCTGCAATGCAGAATGAGGCTTTTGCAAAACTCGGGTATGACTACGCTTACCTTGCTTTCGAGGTTGGCGCAGATGAGATTGAGGATGCAGTAAAAGCAATCCGCACTCTGAAAATGAGAGGATCCAATGTTTCCATGCCAAACAAAACTCTGGTTGGAAAATACCTGGATGAGCTTTCTCCTGCTGCAGAATTATGCGGTGCAGTTAACACAATCGTAAATGACAACGGTCATCTTACAGGTCATATCACTGACGGTATCGGATTTATGTCTGCCCTGAAAGATAATGATATTGACGTGATCGGAAAGAAAATGACCATCGTCGGTGCAGGTGGTGCTGCTACTGCTATCGAAATCCAGGCTGCTTTGGATGGCGTTGCTGAGATTACAATCTTCAACCGCAAGGATGAATTCTGGGATCGTGCAGTATCCACAGTAGAAAAGATCAACACAAAGACATCCTGCCATGCAGTTCTTTATGATCTGGCAGACCTTGATAAACTGAAAGCTGAGATGGATGACAGTTTTATCTTTGTCAATGCTACAGGTGTGGGAATGAAACCGCTGGAAGGTCAGTCCGTTGTTCCGGACAAATCTTACTTCCGTCCTGAGCTGGTCGTTATTGATGTTCCTTACTCTCCGCTGGAGACAAAGATGCGTTCCATGGCAAAAGAGGCAGGGTGCAAGACAATGAACGGTCTGGGAATGATGTTATTCCAGGGCTCTGCTGCATTCGAGTTATGGACAGGCGAACCAATGCCTATTGAACATATGAAAGAGATTCTTCACATCTCCTATGATGACTGATACCTGACGGTATCTTCAGTAATGATATCTCATATTGTGATGCGGAAAGGTCACTTCGCTAATTTTTCTGCACATAATATTTGATATATACCGCTTTTCGGCGTACTGCAGGAGATGTACTGATATATTTACTCCGCGCAGAATGTGCATATCCTGCAGTTTGCTTTCAGGCGTGTATATAGATAATACAACATTTTTTCTGTATCATTACTGCTAGTCAGGAAAATCTGCTGACATAATGGTTATGTTATGGTTATGTTACGGTTATTCTTAATATTAATATGATAAGAAGTATGAGGATAAGAAAATGAACACAGTTCAGGTAAAAAATATTGTGATCGGTGAAGGCAGACCTAAGATTTGCGTTCCGATCGTTGGAAAAACAAAAACAGACATTCTCGAAGAAGCCAAAAAGATCACTTCTCTTCCGGTTGATGTGGTTGAGTGGCGTGTTGACTGGTTTGACGATGTCTTTACTACTGAAAAAGTATTAGAAACCGCAAAAGAGCTTCAGGAAGTTTTAAAAGACATTCCTGTTCTCCTTACATTCCGTACTTCCAAAGAAGGCGGGGAGAAAGAGATTTCTGTAAGTGATTACGCTGCTTTAAATATCGCGGCTGCTCAGAGCGGTTATGTAGATTTAATTGATGTAGAAGCATTTACAGGTGATGAAGTCGTTAAGACAATCATCAATGCTGCTCACGAAGCAGGTGTAAAGGTAATTGCTTCCAACCATGATTTCTTTAAGACTCCGGAGAAGGATGAGATCATCAGACGTCTTCGTATGATGCAGGATTTCGGTGCTGATATTCCGAAAATGGCTGTTATGCCGACCTGCAAACAGGATGTTCTTACACTCCTCTCTGCTACTCTGGAAATGTCTGAGAAATATGCAGACCGCCCGATTATTACCATGTCATGGCAGGAACAGGCGTTGTAAGCCGCCTGACAGGTGAGACATTTGGCTCCGCTCTCACTTTCGGGTGCTGCTTCCAAAGCTTCTGCTCCGGGACAGGTCGGTGTGCATGAATTAAAAAAAGATGCTGGATATCATTCACTGCAGCCTGTGATCTGTTGATGAATGATGTGATATCAGATGTTATTCTTGCCCATAGTTGTCTGATATCACTCATCTTCGGCAACAGATGATTGTTATCCCATGAGATATATGGCAATAAATATTTACTCAAAAATACTCCTTAAAATTTTATGATGAAAATTTCCATGACAAAGAACCTGTCGAAAACCTGACAGGTTCTTTGCTTTTATTCTTTATACTTTTTTCTGATCGATCATCAAATTCAGGATTGTAACATCTGTATCTTTCATTCCAACTCTTCCTACGTATCCCATATTTCGGATTGTATCCTCAACATTATCACGTACCAATCCCTCGCCTGCCTGAAAACAATGATCTGCATCCTCCAGAGCGTATGCCATAATTGCTGCATCTACTGCTGAAGCGATTTTAGCAGCACATGAAGACTTAGCTCCATCACATACAATGCCACTTGTATTTGCAAGAGCATTTGTGATTGTTTTAGATATTGCATTGTAATCACCACCGTTTAGCCAGGATATGGCAGCTCCTGCTCCACATGCGGCACTTACTGCTCCACAGTAAGCTGACAGACTTCCAATATAAGTTTTCTGATGAATCGCTATTAAGTTGCTTACGACCAGTGCACGATACATTTTCTCTTTAGGAACTTTAAGTTCTCTGGCATATTCGATGACTGGTAGAGAACAGGTCATTCCCTGATTTCCGCTCCCGGAATTAATAACTACTGGCATAGAGCATCCATTCATTCTTGCATCAGATCCAGCTGCCGCCTTTGCTCTGGCACGTACTTTGACATCATTACCATATGCACGAAGCAGGGTACGTCCCACTTCTGCTCCGTAATGATTACGCAGGGCTTCTTCGGAAATTGCTGTATTCATGGCAATCTGGCGTCCTATGACTTCCTCTATCTCTTTTATATCCACAATTTCTGCAAACTCCAGAATATCTGCTACATTCAGCAAATCTCTTTTATCCCGTTTTTTCTCTGTTTTTTTCTGCTGAAAGCCCCTCTTTTCCAACAGTATCTCATCGTCTTTTTTGATTAGGACAATATTCGTATGTTTATTTTCTATAACCACAACTGCTCTATGTCCATTTTGTGTAAGTTCTGCACGGATATAAAGATTCTCTACTCCTTCTTCAAGATAACATGTACAGAATTGTGTTTCAAGAAGTTTTGCTGTCTGGATACGTTCAGCTTCTGTAATTCCTTCCAATACTTCCAGTTTTCGTTCTGCCTAACCACCAACCATTCCAAGAACTGCAGCAGCTTCAATGCCCCTCATTCCTCCTGAATTTGGTACTGTAACACTTTTTACATTTTTTATTATATTTCCACTGCAATAAAGATTTAAATGTCCATCATATTTTTTATTTCCATCATCATCTGTTTTTATCACTTTTTCCAGCACAGAAGCTGCTGTTGCTGTTGCATATGCAATCGCAATAGGTTCCGTACATCCCAGAGCAGGAACAAGTTCTTCTCTGAGAATCTCCAGATAACTCTCATACACTTTTTTTCCATGAATGCGCTCTCTCTTCTCCTAACTGTCAAGCAAAGTTCTTTACCATCTAATTTAGATGATATGTTTTTCTTACGGCAGCATTTTTCCTGCCGCAAGATAAATTTCATACCATTCTTCACGGCTCAGAACAATATCGGATGCTTTACTTATATCCTGAATTCTTTTCAGATTTGTACTTCCTACAATTGTCTGGATTCCTGCAGGATGACGCATAATCCATGCAACTGCGATTGCATTCTGTGTTACCCCATATTTCTCTGCCAGACGATCTAACACTTTATTCAGTTCCGAAAATTTCTCGTTTCCAATAAATATTCCCTCAAACATTCCATACTGGAACGGAGACCATGCCTGCAATGTCATTTTCTTCAGTCTTGCATACTCGATAATACCACCATCACGATCACATCCTGCATCATTATGGATGTTTACATTTAGTCCTGCATCAATCGTTGGACAGTGAGCCGCTGAAAACTGTATCTGATCAATACAGATTTTTCCACCACAGTATTGATTTAATAATTCAATCTGCATCGGATTATGATTGCTTACACCAAATGCTTTTACTTTTCCGCTTTTTTCCAGAATTTCAAATGCTTCTGCTACCTCTTCCGGCTCCATCAACGCATCCGGACGATGAAGAAGTAATATATCTACATAATCTGTTTTTAAACGTTTCAGACTTCCATCTACAGAATTCAGAATATATTCTTTTGAAAAATCATGAAGCTCGAGAAATTTATGATAAGCACTTCCCCTTCAAAGCATCCTGTCAGTCCTTCTTTCTGTTCTTCCATGAAATGCAGGAAGCGAGTGGCACAATCTCCGGCTCCTGAATCAATTCTTCTCCTGCTTCTTCCCGCAAAGACTCACGCTTCTTCAACTCTGAAACTGTAAATTTCAGTTTCATTTTTCCTTCTTCTTTATATGGATACAGGAAATTTCATCTGCTGTTCCAGCTTTTCTTCTGCTCCCGGAAGATAAACCTTCGATGTATCCCAGTGTTCAAGCACTTCTCTTGCAATTAATTTCCGCCTGTCGCTGTGCATACTTCTGTAAAACTCCATCTCTCCTGCATCAAAAATCCGGACTTGAATCGGCAATTGCTGACCTCTTCGCTTTCTGTTTTGAGAATCCCACATAAACCATCTTCTCTCTTGAGATCTTCTGCCTGAAGAAGTGCCGGAAGAATCCAGTCCAGATAACGGTTTGCGCTCTCTAACTGATAAAGGCTCAATGGAGATTTCCTGTCTGTCATATGGTTCACATATGGTTCCAGTCCGTCTTCTCCCATTTTCAGACTTCCTGTCAGAATCAGCTTTTCCTTTGCTCTTGTCATCGCTACATAAAGCACACGGAGTTCTTCTGCAAGATTCTCAAGCTTTGTCTTCTCCTGGATCATTTTCTTCAAAAAGGTCGGTGCCTTTGTCCTCATCTCAAGATCTACAACGTCAATTCCAACTCCGTTTTTCGGATGGATCACAATACTTCCTTTTAGATCCTGTGTATTGAATTGCTTTCCGGTTCCGGCTACAAAAACGATTGGAAACTCCAGACCTTTACTTTTATGAATACTCATAATACGGACCGTGTCATCCTGTTCGTCTATGATACTTGCTTCGCCATAATCAACATCATATTTTTTCAGTTGCTCGATATAGCGTACGAAATTAAACAGACCTTTATAACTCGTCCCTTCAAATGCTCTTGCTTTCTCAACAAGCATTTCTACATTGGCTTGCCTCTGTGCGCCCCCTGGCATCGCACTGATAAATAACCCATAGCCGGTTTTATCAATTATTTCCGCAAGAAGGTCATGGATTGCCGTATACGGAAGAATTTCCCTGAAATGATCCAATACCTCGAAAAACTTCCTCAATTTTTCCTGTACCTGTATTGCCTGCTTTTTGTCCACAGTTTCCGGAATTTCTTCCGGACTCAGGCTGCAAAATCCTTCCACTGCCTCGTAAAACAACTGATTCGGATATGCAAGACGAATCACTGACAACTCTGCTGCCGTCAGACCGGCAAACGGTGAAGTCAAAACTGCTGTCAATGGCAGATCCTGTCTTGCATTATCAAGAACTTTCAGATAATCCAGAAGAACACTGACCTCATACGTCTCGAAATATCCTTCTCTGCTCACAGAGTATGCCGGAATTCCCTCCTCGGCCAGTATGGACGCAAAAACTTCTGCCCACCCCTGTAAACTTCTCGTCAGAATCACCATATCCCGATAATGAACCGGGCGGTATTCTCCTGTCTCCTTATCAAGCACAACACCCGTGCTTAGAAGTTCTTTCATTCTCTGTGCGATCATCCGCGCCTCTTCTTCTCTCGCTTCACTGCTCCGAAGCCCCGTCTGATTATAAAGAAGCAGTTCCGTCTGATCCGTAAACACATTTTCATCCGGTAATTCAGGAAAAGATGCTCCCAAATGCAGTGCCGCCTTATCATCATAGATAATTTCTCCAAATTCCTTCCGCATCAGTTTCCTGAAAATATAATTTGTACTGTCAAGTACTTCTCCTCTGCTTCGGAAGTTCCTGTCAAGATCAATTCTCTGCCTGCTGCTCTCCTGCGTACTGTAGCTGTTATATTTTCCCATAAAGAGTTCCGGGCGCGACAAGCGGAATCGGTAAATACTCTGTTTTACATCTCCAACCATAAAAAGATTATTCTGTCCTGCCGACTCTCTTGACACACTCGTCAGAATTGTTTCCTGCACCAGGTTACTATCCTGATACTCATCGATCATAACTTCTTCAAAGCGTTCCTGATACTCCTGTGCCACTGCTGACGGAACCAGTTTCCCTTCCTTTTCTTCCGTCAGAATCCGAAGTGCAAACTGCTCCATATCACTGAAGTCCAACAGATTTCTCTGTCTCTTTTTCTCCGAAAATGCCTCTGCAAAAGCCTGTACCAGCAGAACTAACATCTTCATTGCTTTCTGTGCCTCTTGCATATCCCTGATCCACTCATCAACAGGCGCGTAGAAATAGTTTGCTTTCAGATCTTCTATCAGTTTCTTGGCCTGTTTTCTAAGCCCCTGCGCTTTCTCTTTCAGCTCCGGATCGACTGTCGGATCCTTCTTTCCTGACAGACGCTTCCATGTGAAATTACTGACGATCTGCTCTTGCTGACAAAATGTCTCTGCTCTTTCCAATTGCTCAATCTGTACGAGATCAGAATCTAACATTTCACCATACATATACGGACCGGCTGGAAGTTCGCATACTTCTATCGCCTGTTGAACAAACCCTTTCACATCTGTGAGATTTTGCCTTACTCTTGCCTTTGCTTCCTGCACAACATCTGCTTCTTCCATCTTCTCCGGATCAATCTCATAATTATCCACACATGCCTTCAACCACTTTTCCGGCTGTGGATAACTTCTGGAATATTCGTAAAGCTGGAGGATAAGTTCCTCGATCTTCTGATCATTTCTTCCTGTCCCGTACTGGTCAACAAAGTTTAAGAATGTCTCGGATCCCTCTGCATAAAAATTCTCGATCAGCTCCTCTAAGACGTCCTGCATCAGAAGACGCAATTCTCCTTCTTCTGCAATTCGAAAGGCCGGATCAATCCCGATCACATGAAAATGATCCCGGATCACCGACAGGCAGAAACTGTGAATCGTCGTAATCTGCGCATTGTGTATCAAAGTGGCCTGCTGCTTAAGATGCTCGTTGCCCGGGTATTCTTCCAGTTTCTTCTCAATGGCATTGCGGATACGTTC
>ENA-OQBD01000382-OQBD01000382.1-human-gut-metagenome-genome-assembly--contig:-NODE-382-length-24321-cov-4.039555_pt1 | contig 24321 bp, 23 predicted proteins | sample MGYA00242742_ERZ504543 | MGnify/ENA primary metagenome ERZ504543 (study PRJEB26092, sample SAMD00036239) | human gut metagenome | host: Homo sapiens | study: EMG produced TPA metagenomics assembly of...
GATCAAAATACTGATTATTTTCAATCAGCATGGCACGTCCGCGCTTTTTTTCCCGGTTTTCTTTATTGTCCACATTTACTCCGATAACTTGCCGTTATAGAAAGTGGAAATATCTTTGAAAATGGTATGTCCCACAATAATATGTTTTGCCTTATAACGGTCCATAATCATTTCTAGGGAGTCTTTTGCCAGCGGATTGTATTTGCCATCGGTGCGTACCAGTCCGCGATACCAGATGGGACCGCTGTTTCCATACAGGAAGGCTGTGAGTGGAGAAAGCGCTTTGCGTTCTTTTTTCGTCATAAATAGCCCTTTACTCATTTCTTCATTGACAGTGGGAATGCTCAAGTTCTTGTCATAGAAGTCTTTGCCCAGTCCGGCATGTACATATAGGTCGTTACCTATCATTTGCATGGTGTTACGGGTTCCCAACCATCTGCCCAGTTCGGTATCGGGACCGAATAGCCGGGGGTACTCCATCTTTAGTTTTTCTGCTAATATTTTATATTTTTCTTTGGTGTATCGGAGGTCATTGGCCAGCACCATCGGTTCATGATTTCCCAGTATGAACGATACGTGTCCTCCGGCTTTGGCTGCTTCCTCTTCCAGTTTGTAAAATAGCCAGAAGATTTGCGGTACATCTTTTCCTCTGTCAAAAATATCACCGATAATCATCAGATGGTTTTTCCCGAAGCTCCATTTGTAGTCTTTATCAATGATATGATTGCCTTGTAACAGGCTGATTACACAGTCCAGCCTTCCATGAGGGTCGGACATGACAAAAACTTTGTCTGCCTGGGGATAATTCCATCCGGGACGTTTTACCGGGTGTAGTTTTACATCAAATGGAAACCTGCCTTTGTGGTCTGTCACATGCAGGGTAAAGTTTTGAGGTAATGTGGTATAAGTGGTATCAATGATATTCCCTTTCTTATCTACATTGATTACTCTGATTTGGCCGTCAGGCTGATACAATACGTATGGACCGTCGGCTGTTAATTCTTCTTTTTTCTCTTTGTCTTTCTTCTTGTCTTTGAAATCAAGAGTTCCGGCACTAAGGCCGGAACTGATGAATGCGAGGGTAAATGCAAGAAGAAAGTAGTTGATAAAATTAGTCTTGCTTGTCATCGATTTGGTATTTGAATTATTTAATCGACATATCCTGGATTCTGTTTCATATTAGGATTTGCGTCCATTTCTTTTTTGGGAATAGGAAGTAGAATTTTATGGAAATTCCAGTCATATTCCATGTAAGCAGTATTATGTTTGGTTTTGTTTATATCACTGTCTTTCACATCGATTCGTTTGACAGTCATTCCATTTCTGATAACATCGTACATACGATGTCCTTCTGCTACCAATTCTTTACGACGTTCGTCTAATACATTTTCTAATGTTAATGTTTTTCCTTCCACTGAATTTTCCGGATTAGCTCGTTGTACTATGGAATTCAAATATTTCACTGCTTTGGCATTATCTCCTGTCTGTACGGCCGCTTCAGCAGCATTCAGATAGGCTTCTGAAAGGCGTATAAGCGGAATATTGGCATCGGTTATGTTTTCTCCTTGCTGAGGTTGGTATTTATTGACGTATGCGTAGTACTTTTTGTCAAAACTCAAGATTTTCAACCGGACGTCTTTGGGATCTTTCTTTAATAATTGATAAAAAGAGCAAGTAATACACATATCGTCATAACCGTTGTATGAGTTCAGATATCCCATGCTTTCTTTGCCCGGACTGTCTGTAGTCAGATTGACAATTTCGAATAATATTTCACCAGGATTGGATGCTGATGCGTCATTGCCCCATGCGGTTGGATATTCTTCGTTTGTCCAAAGAGCGTAGCCTTCTTTTTCTGCACCCTTTATTGCATTTTCAGCCATGGTCAATGCTTCATTGTATTCTCCTTTATATAAATATACTCGGCTCAACAATGTCATAGCAGCCCATCTGTTTACTTTTCCTTTATTAAAATCACCGCTCAACAGCTCTGTACTGTTTTTAGAGGTCGGAAATAATTTTCCGTATAACATTCGGCTACTGTATTTCGTGCGGGTTTACTGTCTATAGTTGATAACTCTTTCACAATGGGCACGCCTAATGAAGCTCCGTTATCTTTTAGGTAGGGATAACCAAAAATACGTGTCAGGTCGAATAGTGCCATACCACGGATGGCTAATGCCTGGCCTTTCAAATCATTTTTATATTCGGTTTCATCTTCATCTATAGATAGTTTATCAACATTCATTAGAATCAGATTACAGTTCTGGATAATAGAGTACAGATATGACCAATGACTGCTGGGACCATTGTCTTTAGTAAAATTGAAACGGTAATAATTACCGGTTCGTTTCGTTGAACTTACAGCCTGCATGTCATCTCCAGTTACATCTCCATAATATACCAGACGGCCGGAGTATGCATCTGAACTTTGCATTGTGCTGTAGATTCCGTTCAATGTGAATTCAATATCTGACAAAACATTGATACTGGTTTCTGTATCCACTTGTGTGGAGGGGGCTAGATCTAGCCAGTCATTTCCGCACGAAGTGACGGCAAACATAATGGAACTGATAAATAAATATTTAAATACTTTCATAATTCAAGTTTTTAATGGGTTAGAAATTAACGCTTAGACCAAAGGTTACAGTCTTCAAAGGAGGAGTTCCCCAGATGGCACTACCACCACTGACAGCTTCAGGATCATAATAATCATAAGCAGCCCATGTCCAAAGGTTGTTTGCGGAAGCATATACACGTACATTGTTAACTCCTATTTTTTGTGTCCATACTTGGGGCAGAGTTATTCCAAAAGTTAATGTTTTCAGGCGGATGAAGTCAGAACTGTGTAACCTGCGAGTAGTAGTGGATTTGTTCATCGCTACATCAGGACTTTCAATAAATAGTTCATATTTGTGATATCACCAGGTTGTTTCCAACTATCGCGATAATAGGTTGGTATATTTGCTTCTAGGTCGTTACCACCATGCTCTGTTTTTTGTGCCCAATTGTCATAAGAATAACCGCCAAATTGGTAAGAGAACATGAAGTTTAAGTCGAACCATTTATAGCGTAATGTATTTGATAAACCTCCGATAACATTAGGCTCTGCATGCTTATCTAATACAATAGCATTGGCTTCACTATATTTTTCTGTAATCTCTTTTATATAGTTGCCGTTTTCGTCCAAATCATTGGTATAGAATTGGGGAGCGCCTGTTTCGGGATTGATCCCTGCGAACTCTATCATATAAAATGTACGGTATGATTTTCCTACTTTCCGTATTTGGGTACCACTGATAATTTCTGTTTGCATGCCATCCAATGTCACAATTTCATTTTTGTTGTGCGAGATGTTGAAAGTGGTATTCCAAGAGAAATCTTTAGTCTTTATATTGGTCGAACTGATTTCCAATTCCACTCCCTTATTTTTTACTTCACCAATATTCATAAGATAGCTGCCGAAACCTGTTGTCATAGAGATAGGACGATCCATCAACAAATTTTTAGTAGTACGAGTGTAGTATTCCAAAGTTGCGTTTATACGATTGAACAAACTGAAATCCAGACCTAAGTTAAGGTTGTAATTGGTTTCCCATTTTAAATCTGTATTTTTGATTTGTGATTGGATAATACCCGGTTGTTCCAAATAACCATTGGTTAAACTACTCAAACCCATATATCCGAAATAGTCAGATGGAAGTGTGCCATTGACACCATAAGATGCGCGTATTTTCAAATCGGTCAGCCAACCTTTGGCCGGATTCATGAATTCCTCTTCAATCATACGCCATGCGGCAGATACTGACCAGAAACTACCCCAACGGCTGTCTTTATGCAAACGGGAACTACCGTCAGTACGGAAACTACCACCTAGATAATATTTATTTTTATAGTCATAGTTTACACGTGTCAGATAAGATACCATGCGGGTTCTGGTAGAGCTGCCACCAACGGATTCGGTTTTCATACCATTGCTTATTTCATCTTTGTCTGCTGTAGCGAAATTAGTTGCATACCCTGACAGATAGTCACGATATTGGTCATCAATTTCATAACCTACCAATGCGTCAAAATGGTGATCGTTGGCTATATTAAACTTATAACTCAGTTGGTTTGCCCATACCATTTTCTTGTATTCGTAGAATTTTTTGCTCATGCCGCCATTTACATCCTCACCATTGGAAGTGCGGGGATCACTCCAATCCTTGCCTTTAGTGTTGGTGTAGTCATAGCTGAATGTTGATTTGAATTTTAAGTTTTTAATAAATTCATATTCGCCATAAATAGTGTTGAAAGCACGATTAACATATTCACGTTGATAGTCGTAAGTTGCAGATAATAGTGGATTACGATCACCGTTGCGGATAAAATCGCGGTTCCAGCTTCCATCTTCATTGTATGGTGTGTCTGAGGGGACAACAGCGTTACGTGATGAATAGAAAGGAGAAGTGTAGGAGGTACCTTCACCATATACATCTTGATTAACGGTAGCAAATAACATATTTGCCCCTAATTTTAATTTATCAGTTGCTTGATAATCTACATTTAAACGTCCGCTGATACGTTCTAAACCGGAGTTGATAGCAATACCTTCTTGTTTTAGGTAAGAGATAGATGAATAATATTTGAATTTGTCTGTTCCACCAGAAATGGAGGCTTCATAAGTCTGGTGATTTCCTTTTTTGAACATGATATCATCCCAATCGACATATCCACACCAAGGAACAGGAGCATAATCGTCAATATTTTCATTAGCATATGCTATGGCTTCGTCGTGACTATTTCCGTCTCTTAACGCACCGGCTACTAGACCGTTATAAATATATTCGCGGCGTTCTTCTCCCCCCATAACAGGACGATAATCCATTGCGAAATCAGAACTACCCCAATCTGCTTTGAATGAAATTTGTGGCTTTCCACTTTTACCTTTTTTAGTAGTAATAAGTACTACACCATTGGCAGCACGTGAACCGTAGAGAGAGGCGGCAGCGGCATCTTTAATGATTGTTATGTTTTCAATATCAGAGCTATTGATAGTTGACATAATGTCAAGACCTGCATCTGAACTCATCGTATTGATAGAACCTGAACGCATAGGAATTCCGTCAATTACGTATAATGGAGAATTACTGGCATTAAAAGATCCCATACCGCGAATATTCAAAGAGGAAGAAGCTCCTGGTTGACCTGACGATGAACTGAATTGTACCCCGGGTGCATTACCTTGTAGTAAATCTTTGAATGAAACAGCCGGAATATCTTTCATTTTATCAGCCTTCACAGTAGAAGCAGAACCTGCGTATGCCGATTTCTTGAAAGTACCATAACCGGTAACAACCACTTCTTCCATAACATTATTATCAGGAGCCATGACTACTTTCAGTATCTTTCCGGCAGTGGCTTTAATTTCCTGCTTGCCATAACCTATATAGGAGATAATCAAAGTGGCAGGTATACGGTCTACATCTAATGAGAAGTGCCCGTCCAAATCTGTAGTAGTTCCATTCGTAGTACCTTTGACTAAGATATTCGCTCCAATAATAGGTTCTCCCGTCTCATCCAGTACTGTACCGGTTAATGTTGTTTTCTGTTGAGGAACAGCAGACTCTTTTTCTTCAATTTGCTTGATAGCAATAACGCCGTTGTGAACTGAATAGGTCAAACCGCTATTCATAAGACATTTATCAAGCACATTGGCTATTTTTTCGTTATTTACATTTAGGTTTTGGACTTTTATTTGTTTTACATCATTGGTGCTGTATACAAAAGTAAAGTCGGTTTGTCTTTGGATTTCCCAAAGAATTTCACTCAACGTGGCATTCTTGAATGAGGCTGTGACAGTGGCTTGTGCAAACACTTTGTTGGCAGCCTGCATAAAACCTGTGGTAATGATACAGAAAAATAGGAACGTAATCCACAAACGTTTACTACTTTTACCGTGATTGGTGTAGTTGTGTTTTTTGTCCATAATACATCATTTTTATTAGTTATAGAATGTGATTGTTTTGTTATTGACTTTTACGTGTACTTTTTGAGTCTCTTCCAACAAACGTACAAATGGAGTGATTTCCGAATACCGATCTACATTGCATCCAAAGCGTAGGTCTTTTATTTTCTCATTGGCAAAAATTACTTCCATGTCATACCAGCGTGATAGTATTTTCATGATATCTTCCAATCGCTGGTCTTTGAAATGAATTTTTCCTTTTATCCATGAAGTATAAAATCCGGCATCTACCATGCGTATCTGTATGCTGCTGTTTCCGAGGCTGATGGTAGCTTGCTGGGAAGGCTTTAAAATACAGCTTTCTCCAGTTTCTGTATTTACTTTGACAGAACCGTTTACCAAAGTTGTCTGATACTCTTCCTGTGGATAAGCAGAGATGTTGAATGTGGTTCCCAACACTTCTACTTGCATGCCTTGAGTGCATACTATAAATGGTTGCCCTGTTTTGCAGACTTCAAAATAGGCCTCGCCTTCCAGTTCCACTTTGCGTGGACCGTTATCAAATGTCACAGGAAAGCGGAGACTGGTCATTGCGTTCAGATGCACTTTTGTTCCATCACTTAACAATAGAGCATATTCTCCACCTCGTGGAGTTTCCACTTTATTATATACAGGCTTGTTTTTTGGGGCTGTTTTTGATGTTACTTGGTAATTCAGCATTGTAGAGTCCATGTGGACTCGGGCTCCGTCTATTTTCTCAAGCAGACTCTCTGTTTCTTTATTTATATGGATTGTCTGGCCGTCCTCCAATGTCAGAATAGCTTGGGATTCCCCAGGTAGAATGGATTGTGCGATGAACTGTTTGTCCGAAAGAGAAACGGGCGAGGTGAATTTCATGGAAAATACTTACAAAAAAGGACAGGTAACAGAATGATTGCGGCATAACTTACTATTTTGATATATCTGCTTCTGTTATTATTTCTTTTGATTCGCTTTTCCACTTCTTTCCATCCGGATGAAGGATTGAATGCCGTATTTTTCCGGAAATGTTGCTTTTGGTTTTCTTCATCACAAATTTTCTTGAATAAAATCTCGTGCGCTGTAGATTCTTCTCTCCAAGCAGTTAGTTTTATTGTTTCTTCCGGGGTTATTTCTTCCGACAGATACCTTGCTATGAGGTTGGCTATATAGAAATCTTGTTTTATCATATTTGACCTGTTTTTTATCTCTTTTATAATAAAACAGGTCTGATTTGAAATTTGGGTGAATAATAAAACGACTTTTTTAAAAAAAACAAATATGTCTTTTATAATAAAGAACAAGAGGAAGTAATAGTAGTCTTTCAAATTCTCTCTGAGTTTCTTGTAGGCTATTTTCTTTAATGTATGGACTGTTTCTGTAGATATGTTTAGTCTGTCTGCTATTTCTGCGCTTTTTTTTCCCTTCCAGAGATAGTTGCATAATGGCTTTCATTTGGTCAGGTAATTTATTTATGGCTTCAGAAACGATACGATAAGTTTCCTCTTCAACGATTGCATCGTGAAAAAAGGAATCCTTTTTCTTTTCGATGACATTTTGAGCGTATTCATATACTACTTTTGAATGCTCCAGTTCGTTGAGTGCTTTATTGCGTACAGCTGTATATAAAAATGCTTTTACCTGATGCAGATAAAAAAAATCTTCTCTTATTTGCCATAGTTTGGCAAATGAATCTTGTACAATATCTGCTGAAGTTTCTTGGTTTTCTGTATATTGATTGGCAAATAAGCATAGAGTTACATAATATTTATTGAAAATATCATGAAACCCTTGCTCATTAAGCTTAATACTTATAGTTGTATGAGAAGTTCCCGCTGCCACCTTTGCTTTTAATTTTCTCTAATTTTAGTGCGAATATAGAGAAAATTAATTAAAAACAGCCTCTTATTCTATTAAAATATTATTTTAAGTCTACTACAGTAATACCTGCCCCACCAAATTGTACGTGTTCGTCTTGATAGTGTGCTACTCCTGGAACACTTCCCAAATAGCTGCGAATCAGGGTGCGCAGTATGCCTGTACCTGTTCCGTGAAGGATACGTACACGGTCTATTCCCAATAGTATGGCATCATCGATAAAATAAGTTACTGCCTGTATAGCTTCATCGCCACGCATACCGCGTACATCAATATCTTGTTTGAAATTTAGTTTCTTTTCATATACCCGATCTTGTGTTTCACTGCTGACGAAGGTACTTTTTACCATTGTTTTCTGGGTGGGCTGTATTGGTGTGCTACGTTCCAGCTTATCCAGTTTTACATTGGTTTTTATCATTCCGAACATAACTATTGCATTTTTGCCATTAATTCCTAGTACTTCTCCGACACTGGATTGACCTTTGATCTTTACAGTGCTACCTACAGTGATAGGCTGTTCTTTGGGTATTGACAGTTGGGAAGATTCCGTTTTGGCTTTATCCTTTTTGCTTTTTTTTCCGCTCTTGTTTTTCACGGAGTTTTTCCATTTTCCGGATGATTTCATCTTCCTTGTTCTTTTTCTCGATATCTTCTATCTGATTTTTAAAATCAGTCAGTTCCTGACGTGCCGATTGTGTACGTTCTTTGTCGGCTTGTGCTTCCTTGATGATACGGATGGTATTTTCAATTCGGGCATTTGATTCCTGTATCAATTTTTCCGCATCTTCTTTGGCCTTTCGTAAAATCTCTTTACGACTTTTCTCCAGTTCCTGTAGTTCTTCTTCGTATTTGGCGATGGTTTCTTCCATCTGTTTTTCTCGTTTGCGGATGTTCTGACGCTTGGTTTCCCAATAACGTTTGTCACGTACGATATCTTGTAGATATTTATCAGCATTGATATATTCACTCCCTACAATTTCGGATGCGTCGGCTATTACTTCTTCCGGTAAACCTATTTTCCTAGCTATTTCTACTGCAAATGAACTTCCCGGATTTCCTATTTGTAATTGGAATAAAGCTTGCATTAAATGCCTGTCATATAACATGGCACCATTAACCACTCCTTCGTGATCTTCGGCAAAATGTTTCAAATTTTGATAATGAGTGGTGATAACGCCGAATGTGCCCTTTTCATTGAAACGTTTCAACACAGCTTCAGCTATGGCTCCTCCAATTTGTGGTTCTGTACCTCCGCCGAATTCATCAATGAGGATAAGGCTGCGTTCGTTACAGCTTTTCATCATTGTTTTCATGTTGGTAAGGTGTGAGGAGTAGGTACTCAGATCGTCTTCGATACTTTGTTCGTCACCTATGTCTATAAAGATACTGCCGAATAATCCGGCATGGCTACGTTCATGCATCGGAACCGGCATACCACATTGTAACATATATTGTAGTAATCCCACAGTCTTCAGACAAACGGATTTACCTCCGGCATTCGGTCCGGATATAATTAGAATGCGTTGATTTTTAGTTAGTTCTATATCTAGAGGAACAACCTTTTTATTATGCTTGGCCAGCGAGAGTTGCAATAGTGGGTGTATGGCCATGGTCCAGTCCAAAATCTGTTTGTCTTCCAATGATGGTTTGGTGGCGTTCGTCTGAATGGAAAAATGGGCTTTGGCACGGATGAAATCAATTTCTGCCAAAAACTCGTATGACTGGAGGATGGCGGGGACCTGTGGGCGGATTATGATAGAGAAATCTGTCAGGATACGGATGATTTCCCGGCGTTCTTCTCCTTCCAATTCCCGTATTCTATTGTTTGCTTCCACTACTTCGGCCGGTTCTATGAAAACTGTTTTGCCGGTGGATGATTCATCGTGTACAATTCCCTTGATTTTCCGTTTTAATCCCGGTGCGACAGGGATGACGAGTCTTCCGTCACGCATGGTAGGAGTTACATCTTTATCAACATAACCTTCTGCTTGAGCGTTGCGTAGAATTGCATTCAAACTGCGTGATATGCTTCCGGCTGTCGAGGCCAACTCTCTGCGGATGCGTAATAATTCGGAAGAAGCGTTGTCTTTGATTTTTCCGAATTTGTCTAAGATGTTGTTTATACGCGTAATGAGTTGAGGAAACACGATAATATCTCCTGCCAGTTTTTGTAGGGCAGGGTAGGGGGAGTTTTCTTTTTCTTGTTCTTCGTCATTCGAGGTCAGTGTCAGAAAATGGATGATATCACGAATTGTTTCTAAAGAACGGCGTAAATCAAACAGTTCTTGCTCATCCAAATACATACCTTCTACGCGGATACGTTTTAGTGATGGTCGTACATCAAAAAAATATTGGTCGGGAAAACTGTCTTCCTCTTGTATGATGCGCATGAATTCCATCACCTGTTCCAGCCATTCATTAATATCCTTAAAGGATTCTGAGAAGTTCATTTCATCTACTCTTTCTTGACCTAATGTGCTGAGACATTTCTCTTTTAGTAAATGACGGATGGAATCGAAACCTATTTTCTGTTCGAAATTCTGAGGGTATATCATGATTTATTTCTTTCGTTTATTATTCGTATGCAAAAATACGATTTGAAAATTTTATAGCAAAAAAACTGGTAAACTATTTGCTTATTTAAAATAAAGTCGTACCTTTGCAGCGCTTTCAACAGAAAGTACTTTTGAAAAAAGAAGTCTTGGAGAGGTGGCAGAGTGGTCGATTGCGGCGGTCTTGAAAACCGTTGTACTGCGAGGTACCCGGGGTTCGAATCCCTGTCTCTCCGCAACAAACGCTGAAAATCAGCAGATTGCAAAACGAACACCCAGTTTTACACCCAAGAATGTAAAGTCGGTGTTTTTGTTTTATTTAAGATAATACAACCACTACATAATAAAAGAGTAGCGATATTAAAAGAATCCGATGAGAAAAGACTAATATTTATCTATCCATTCAGTTTGATTTTTCAGGACTTTACATCGTCCTGAAAGTATTTGTTATTGTATTCCAACGTCAGGAGTGGATTATAATACAAGTTTTTTGTGTGGATAGAATTTCGTTTTGCTTAATGTACGAAAGTACTTATCTATAAACGCATGAAATATTAGCACAATGAATCATTGGAAATCAACTTTGGCCGTGATAGGAATAGGCCAACTCATATCTATTTTAACAAGTACGATTGTTGGCTTCTCCATTATTTTTTGGATTAGCAACGAATTTAAATCCCCGACAGCTTTATCTCTGGCTATTTTAGCTGGATTTTTACCACAATTTGTATTAGGCTTGTTTGCCGGGGTCTATGTTGACAGATGGAATCGAAAGAAAACGATGTTTTATTCGGACTTGTTCATCGCGTTCTGTACCCTATGTCTTTTTATTGTGATAACCAAGGGTTATAAAGACCTTTCTTTTTTTTATCTATTGACTGCTTGTCGTTCAATAGGCAGTACGTTTCATGCACCTGCTTTACAGGCAAGCATCCCTCTACTGGTTCCCAAGCACCATCTTGTCAGGGTATCAGGTTTGTACCATTCCATTCAATCCTTCAGTGAGGTGATAGCTCCCGTTGTAGGGGCAAGCCTCGTTGTTTGGCTTCCCATACAGTATATTCTGCTCATAGATGTGATCGGAGCTGTTGCTGCTTGTCTGACCTTACTTTGTGTCCAGATTCCTTCTCTTCAAAAAACGAAAGTTCTTCCAGATTTCAAAAAAGAACTGACGGAATGTTGGCATACCTTGCGGCGTACAATGGGCATTTTGCCTTTATTCGTATGCTTTACGCTGGTGACTTTTGTCCTTATGCCTGTTTTTACGTTATTTCCTTTTATGACGCTTCTGCATTTCAACGGAAACATTTTGCAAATGGGAGTTGTGGAAATGGGTTGGGGCTCAGGGGCATTGTTGGGCGGTTTAGTACTTGCCTGTAAGGCTTTGAAAAGCAAGCAAACATTAGTGATGCATACGGCTTATGTGATATTGGGATTGTATCTGATTAGCGCCAGTTATTTACCATCAAGCGCATTTATAGGTTTTGTTTGCCTAACATTTACAGGAGGCATAGCCTATTCCATTTACCATGCGCTTTTCATCGCTATTATTCAGCAGAACTTGGCTTCGGACATGCTTGGACGGACTTTTTCTCTCATCTTTAGTTTGAGTACCTTTCCATCAATGCTGGGTATCGTAGCTTCAGGATATTGGGTGGAAGCATGGGGTATCACATCCGTCTTTATGATCAGCGGATGGGTTATCTTTCTGATTGGAGTGGGTGCAAATTTTATTTCTTCAATCAAGCAGTTGGATAATTACGCATAGTATTATTTATTAAAGAATTATTATATGACAAAGAAAGAACACACTACGATTACAGAGTTATTTCAAGTTTTGGACTTGTTGGAAAGCCTGGACATGCAGTTTTGGTTGGATGGAGGCTGGGGAGTGGATGTCTTGTACGGACAGCAAACCCGCTTGCATAGAGATATTGACATTGATTTTGATGCCAATTATACAGACCAACTCCTTGATCTTTTGCAGGAGAGAGGATATCAAATTGAAACAAATTGGTTGCCCACCCGTGTGGAACTGTATAGCAAAGAATTAGGCTATATTGATATCCATCCTTTTGTCTTGAATGCGGACGGCACTTCCAAACAAGCCGACTTGGATGGAGGCTGGTATGAATTTCAACCGGACTATTTTGGAACAGCAGTCTTTGAAGGCAGAAGCATCCCTTGCATTTCTGCAAAAGGGCAACAAGTATTCCATTCGGGATATGAATTGCGGGATAAGGATATTCATGACTTATCTATTCTTGATGCTATTTCAAAATCATAATTAAAAGCTGGAGGATCAATTCCCCCAGCTTTTTCAGCCCTCGTTACATCATAACTTGAATCCTCTACTTTTTCTTGGCTCTTCTGTTTTTCGTAAACCTTGCCGAAGTTTCTCCCATTGTTCTTTGAACCATTCGCCAATCGGTTGCCTGTTTATGGTCAGTACCAGTTTACTGTCATTGGTCGGATTCTTTTCCACTTTGAAAATATCATTCCTGATGTCAAACTTCCGTCTGTGCTCTTCGGAATAAATCCTGCCATTGCACCTGATAGCCTCTTTCTTCGTCAGAAGGCTCTCTATCATTTCTTTGGTGAAGCCGATGGCAGTGCATAGCTTTTCCATTCTCAACATTTCTTTGAGCATCGGGAACCATTTGAACGCCTTTTCAAGAATAGCATTCAGTCGTGATATTTCCTTGTCTTTGGCTTCAAGCTCCAGATTGTGTATTCCTTGCAGATTACGTATCTGCTTGCCGTGCTGTTCCTGCATGTGCCGCATTTGGGCTTTCAGGTCATCAATTCCCTTATCCCGTTTGGCTATTTCCTGATGCAATTCTTCATTGGATAGTTCCAGTTTCTTCATTTTCCACTGCCGAAAAGAGAACCCACTCCGCTCACTATGACCGTAGCGGCATCGGTGGCTGCGCCTTTGAGCTTGTCCGTGCGTATCTCCGATTTCACCTGACGGAGTTCCTGTTCGGCAAGGTTTATCTGTTCTTCTTTGTGCCGCTTTGCTGCATCCATGCGTTGCAGTTCGGCTTTCTGCTTCTCAATGATGAAGTCGTTCCGTTCCAAATGTTTTTTGCCTGTTACAGCCTTTGACTGCCCACGCTCCATCAGCAGGATATCAGATGCCAAGTTTTGCATTTCGGTCATATCCTCATCATTGAGTTTGCGGCTCTTGCCTGTATCGTGGTTCATCCAGTCAAATACGATATGGGCATGGTAATTCGGTTTGAACCACCTTTCGCCTACTTGGAAACTCTCCATGTCCTCCGGTGCGGGCTGACCGTTCAGCCAATGCCCCTCGTCTTTGTGGAGGAAGATTTGGAGCGGTGTAATGCCCCATCGCCTTTGGCACTCTTCGCCAAACCTACGCACATCCTCCAGCGTGGTGTCCTGTCTGATTAGCAATACACCCTCACGGATGGGAGAACATCCCGCCACCTTGATAATCTTGCCATTCTTCCCTTTGCGCTCACGCTCCTTTTCCTGCATGGCACGGCCTGTCTTTTCTTTGACCATGCGTTTGATGTTCTCATAGTGCGTCTGCAATTCGGGACTGCCGAAATCCGGATTTATCCATTGTTCGTTATCAGCCGTAAGTTCGGACACGATGTAGATTCTGGACTTGCCGATGTTGCGCATATACTCGGCAGTCCTCCGGTTATGAGCCTCGCTTGATGCCACGTTGCAAGGCTTGATATGTATGCTTGATTTTGTTGCCATCTTTTCAATTTTTGATTCGGTAATTACTAATTTTGTTTGCTGCTTTTCCGCTCATAACCGCATGGGGTTCTTAGGGGTGCAACCCATAAGCGGAGTTTCCAAAGAGAGGGTCACTCTTTGGTCGGGGTTCTCAGGGGTGAAACGCCCTGAGTGGGTCATTAGGGCAAAGCCCTAATCCCCTCGGGAGAGCCCACAACTACGCAAGCGAAGCGTGTAGTTATAGTGGGCTATAACCGGAAGCCTTTCGGTTTCTTGGATAGCGTGTCATTCTTCTTTCTGACGGATTGCATTTGCTCATCAGCCATGCGCTTCTGCAAATACTCGTTCAGGTCTTTGCATCCGCAGTAGATTTGTGAAGCGTCCCGTATATGCCGGGTGCTGTCGTATTCCTTGCGGATTTGCCGCAAGGCTTCCATTCCTGCACGGTCATTGTCAAAAAAGCAGTGGATGCGCTCATAGCTCCCCAACGGGTAGAGTGCCTTGGAAACATTGGCGACAGAGTTCAGCACCATGTAATCCTGCCTGTCGAAATCGGGGCATTGCGGACAGCTTTCGAGCCGCAGGGTCAGAAATGAGAGATAGTCCATAAATCCCTCAAAAACGTAACAGGTGTCCTTCGGTTCTCCTTGCTGCCGTATGTGGGTGATGTCTTTCGGCGCGATACAGCCCTTGAAATATCGGTTGCGTATCTCATAGCCGCCCAATATGTTCGGAAACGCAACGGCGAAGTACCGCTTGCCGTTGTGCGTAAACCGTGCCTCCCTGCATTCTCTTTTCGCCAGTGCCGGATTGATACCCCTTTCCTGCAAATAAGCGAGCAAGGCAGGGGAAGAAAGCGGCACGATTTCCAACTGCTGGAAACTTGGCTCCGTAAAGGACTGCTTGCGAAAAGAGAAAGAGACGGGGCGCACGTGCGGTGCCTGTTCCTCTATGCGTTTCAGAAGGTACGGCACACTGTCCGTTGCATAGAGGCGCGAAGCCAGTGCGATGATGTTGCCGCCCTTGCCGAGTGCAAAATCATACCATTGGTTCCGCTCGGTGTTCACCTTGAACGATGCTTCGGTTTCCTCCCTGAACGGCGATTTGTACCAGAGATTGGTGCCCTGCTGCTTTACCGGGCTATATCCCAAGCTGTGAAGATACTCTTCCAGCCTGATTTGTTTTGCTGTCTGTATATCCATAAATGATTGTCTTTATCGGTTATCGTTTGTTTTTCTTTTCGCCAGTACCTTTTCATATAGGTTACTGGCTGTATAACCACTTCACTTTATTGTCGTATATATAGAATACGGCTTAAAGTGAAGCGGTTTGATGCTACCCTGCAACCACTTCGCTTTATCCTAATATATAGACCCCAAGAATAAAGTGAAGTGATTGCGATGATTGGGCTAATAGTGGAAATCCGGTTCGTACCTGTACTTCCTGCCGTTTTCCTGTACTATCATCCGCTTGCTCTTTAACACTGTGATGAGTTTGACCAGCTTGTTGTCGCTCAACGGAACGCCTACCAAGGCATACGATTCTTTCAGTGCTTTGCCCAGTTCCTTATACCCGTACTCGTCCTGCAACGAGAATGCGGCTTCCAGTGCTATCCGGTGCTGCTGCTCGGAAATGTCCTTGTAGGCATCAAACTTCCCGCCTTGGGGTCTGCCGGGTGTTTTGGCTTCTGTCTGGTAGTCCTCCATCAGTTCGGGCAATGCCCTTTCGTTTATGCGGAAGGCAAACGGCTCGAAGTCCATCGCACGGATGTGCATGGCGGAAACCTTGCTTATGTCCCCGTTGCTCTTGTCCTTTTCAACGAGCAGCACGGTTTCAGCCTTGTTGTTCAGCTCCGTGCCGATATGTCCCCTTGCGTTCTCATCCCCCTTGTTCTGATGGAGTATCGTGTGGATATGTATCTGCCTGTCGTCCGTCCATTGCATCAGCTTTGATATGATGCGTGTCGATTCACTGGGGCTGTTGATGTCATATACCATGTCACGGATTCCGTCTATTATCACCAGACCAAGGTTCGGCGTATGGTAGATTGCCTGTTCGACAATCCTTATGCGCTGCTCCGGCGTGTATTTCCGCAAGGCAAGGAACTCAAGGTTTTCGTTGTCCCTGTCATCGGGCAGTCCTGCCATGCGCATGATGCGTTCCATCACATTCAGGCAGTGGTGGGGGCTTTGCTCCGTATCCACGTAAAGCACTTTCCGCTTGGCTTCGGGAAGTTCAGCCGCATACCTGAGCACCGTTCCGTTCTTCAATGCCGCAGCCACGATAGCCGACACATTGAATGTCTTCTTGCTTTTGGCTTTGCCGATGGATGCGCTGAAATTTCCCAACGTGCCGATAACGGAACCTTTCACACTGAGGATTTCAGGGGCTTTTTCGTATTTTCCCGACAGGCTCAGGCGTGAGGCTTGCCAGAGGATTACCGCCTGTTCGTCCGATATTTCCCGGATGTCTTTCATATAGTCCATAGCGATTCCTCCCGTTACTTGCGTCCGCCTGTTTTCTTCCCTGCCAGCTCAAGGGCAAGTTCCGCGTCCACGATAATCTTGCGCCCTATCTGGGTGATGGCCTTGTCTATCTTTCCGCTTTTCTTTATACGGTTGGCGGTAGGCAGGCTGCACCCGAACAACTTGGCGATACCGAGTATTCCGTACACATACTTCCTGCCTGTGTCCGTTACGGGCTGCGGCTGCGCTTCCGGCTGACCGGATGCGTGCCTGCTTAACATGATGAACTCTTCGCCTGTCATCTGCCAGACGGGTTTGGATAATAATTCTTGGATATTTGTCATAGTCCAATCTAATTAGTCGTTAAACAATCAGCCCTGCGCACTGGCTGTTATTTCTGTTCTCGAACGATGCAAAATTAGATATGGATACGGGTGGTAAGGATGGGGATGATATAATCCGAATGCCAATGTATCTTATTGAATATCAGAAAATAAAAATACCACTCAAAAATTAATTTGAGTGGTAAAAGTGGAACTTTCGTAAAGAATCAGGATATATCACGGATTATCTGAATATATGTTCCATTTCCTTGGCAAAATTCTGGTTGCTGTCACTGGGGAAATCAGAAACGGGCTCCTTGTACTTGGACTTGTAGTAGCTGTCATCAATATCCAGCAGTTTCAGTATCCCGGCTTTCCATTTGTCCTTGTCCTGTTTGGAGAGTTTTTCGCTCATGAGGAATATCAGATAACATACACGTATCTTCTCTCTCGGTTTAATTCTCAACTTGCAGTTGCAGGGGTGCAAGTTCATATTGGCATAAAAATCCGGTGCGGAAATTTCATCGAACTGTTCTCCAACACATACCTCATGAATGAGCGAAAGCAATTTCATGCTGAAATACTCTTGTTGTTCATCCGCCGTTTCCTGCTGACTGATTGGCTTGCTCGGCTCGTCCTGTCGTTTCCCGTCAGGAATGTATTTCTTCAATATATCCAGAAAAAGGCAACTTTGACGGTACATGTCCTCACAACGGTTCTTCATATATTGGAATGCCTCTTTCCTTGCTGCCTTTTGCTGGTCATAGAGTTCATTCAGTTTGGCTCTTTCCTTGTCATATTCAGCCTTGCAGCGTTCATATTCTTTTTCAGCCTGTTTTTCCTCTTCGGCAGTATGTTCCCTGTAGCCAATGGAATCATACCTGTTGTTGGCTTCATTCAGCGGCTTGCTTAGGCTCCTTGTTACATCCTGTTGGGCTTCAATTTCAAGGGAATACCTTTCCATGTGTTGATAGCAAGCACGCTCTACGGCACTATCACTTATTGGGTGTGTTTCATAAGCCTGTATGCTCTTTTCTATTTCGGTTTTCAGGCTGTTGAGTATCAAGGTGTATTGTTCTTTTTGCCTGTCAAGCACCAGTTCAAGGATGGCGGCTTCAAAAGATTTTGTGTCACTATACTGCTGACAGAAATCCGAAATGAATTTCTGCCTGACAAAAGAGAAAGAATGATTGTCTATGTAATCTCTGTATATTCTGTTGAGCTCTCCATATAGGGGAATCATCGTCTGTATCTTTCCTGCCATATGATTTAATTTAATACCCTCTGAACTTATGTAGTTCAGTACTTAATTCTTCGTTATTTTATGACTCTAACAGAATTTCTTTAGTTATTACATATTGATTGTTTTTCTTATCTTTAGTTGCAAGTTTTTGTTCATCATCCTTATCTGTTATTTGGAAACTATGTATTATCCTATTTCTTTGAGTTACCAGTTGGTTAAATAAAGTCGCAATCTTAGAACCGGCTTTATTTGTTATTGTATCTGAAATAGGCTTCGATAGATTTCCTGATGTTCTGTCCATTAAATCATACCAATTATAATTAGCTCCGTCATCCTCTCTTAGGATATTCTCTATGATAAATGCATTATTGGAATTAAAAACACATAATGCACTGCCTAATAACTCCCTATATTCTTTGGATGGCAGGGATTGTCTTGTATAATCTTCGTACATAAGTAATATATTTAGAGTTGGTTAAACTTGTTCATCGCATTAGCTTTAATATCATCAGCTATGTCAATGTAAGGTTTCATGGCTTTATAATCACTATGTCCCGTCCATTTCATGACTACCTGAGCCGGAATTCCGAGAGCCAAGGCATTACAGATGAAAGTCCTTCTTCCGGCGTGAGTACTTAACAGTGCGTATTTGGGTGCCACTTCATCTATACGCTCATTTCCTTTATAATATGTTTCCCTTACAGGCTCGTTGATTTCGGCAAGCTCGCCCAACTCTTTTAGATAATCATTCATTTTCTGATTGCTGATGACTGGCAATGCCATGTTGTTCTCAAAGTGAATGTCCTTGTATTTTTCAAGTATGGCTTTGCTGTATTTATTTAGTTCAATGTTCAGGCTGTCTGCCGTTTTGACGGTAGTAACTTCTATGTGGTCGGATTTAACATCACTTCGCTTCAAGTTACGAACATCTGAATACCTTAGACTTGTGAAACAACAGAACAGGAAAACATCTCTGACACGTTCCAGATATTGTTTGTCTTTGGGTATCTGATAGTCTTTCAGTCTATTCAATTCGTCCCATGTCAGAAAGATTATCTTCTTTGAGGTGGTTTTCAATTTCGGCTTGAATGTATCGAATGCAATGTTTTGATTATATCCTTTCTTGAAACTCCATCGCAGGAACCATTTGAGGAATCCCATCTGTTTACCGATGGTACTGTTTCTCATGTCTTTCTTGTCACGCAAGAAGTTTACATACTCGTTTAGTCCGAACTCATCGAAATACTCAAAAGTCACATCTTCTTTGAACTCTTTCAGGTGATTTTTTACGGCTGAAAATTTTTCGTATGTGGATTCTGTCCAGTTGTTCTGATTACCACATTCCTTAACAAACTCATCAATATCTCCCAAAAACTTATTTTAGTATCTTCCTGTTGCTCCTCGCTGCCATTTTTCATTCGCAGATTGAATGCTTCTTTCAACTGTTGGGTGGTCGGCATGGTTTCCTGTACCTCAAATTCTTTGAACACGTTTTGAATTTCGGCATAGTATCTTAGTAAATCCGCATTGATTTCGGATGCGCTTTGCTTCAATTTATTGGTACATCCGTTTTTTACACGCTGCTTGTCCGCATCCCACTTGGCTGCATCAATGCGGTAGCCTGTTGTAAACTCGATGCGGTGGCTTGCGTATATAACACGCATACGGATTGGGTACGTTATCCACGATTGGAACGCCATTCTTTTTGCGGCTTTCAGGTGCAAAAATGATGTTTCGTTTGATGTTCATGACTGGGTGTATTTGAAATTCTGCACCCAAATATACACCCAAAAATTGAAATAGCAAGCGATATCCAATAATATTTAGATTTAATTATGATTGTAATAAGCTGGTTATTAATAGACATTTGCGATTATGTGATATTTTGAGATAGCACAGGTTCGAGAGCCTGTCTCTCCGCTGAAACCTTTAGACAATAAAAGGTCAAAAGCAGACAAAGTCCGTAAAACCAGCGTTTTACGGACTTTTTTTATATACCTTCCGGACAGTTTGAAACCATTGAAAAGTCAAAAACGGACAGAGTTCAGTTACAGATTCGTTACATAAAATTGGGCTTCTGTTTCTGTAACGATTTCCACTATAAGTCCTTGATTTGTACAGAGTTTGTCCATGTCTGCATAGCTTATAACAACATTATTAACTTTACCTTTGTGGCGGAGGAATTAATCCATTCCCCAAAGGTTTAAAAAATTAAGAATTATGAGCAGCAGTACTTTTAAGATTCTCTTTTATGTGAGAAAGAACTACGTGAACAAGAACGGCAAGACAGGTATAATGATTCGCATTACATTAAATGGCGAAATCAGTCAGTTCAGTTCTAAATTGGATGTCGATCCAGGACAGTGGGATGTCAAGGCTGGCAAGTTGAAAGGCAGAAGTATTCAGGCTGCCCAATTTAATGCATTGTTAGATAATATTCGTGCATCGCTGGTTAATCATTATCATGAGATAGAAAACACAGAAGCATTTGTTACAGCAGAAAAAATCCGTAATGCATTTTTAGGAATTACTACTCGTCAGCGTACTTTATTGGAATTATTCAAACAACACAATGAAGATATTCAAAAGTTAGTAGGAATAAGCAAGACGCCTGCAACAATAGCTAAGTATGACCGTACTTATAGACGTTTGATTTGATTTCATGAAATACAAATATAATATCTCTGATATTTCTTTAAAGGAGATAAACCATATGTTTATTACTGACTTTGAAACCTACCTGCGTAGTGAAAGTGGTTGTAATGAGAATACGACTGCTAAATTCATGCAGTTTTTTCGCCGCATAATTATTATTGCTAAAAATAATGGTTGGATCTTTGCAGACCCGTTTGCTAATTATACCATTCGTTTGAAACGGGTAGATAGAGGTTATCTAACAGAAAAGGAAGTGGAGAAAATTATCAAAAAGAAATTTGCGACAGATAGATTGAATAATGTCCGTGATATATTTATTTTTTCGTGCTTTACAGGCTTAGCTTACATAGATGTCAAAAATTTGACAGAAGATAATCTCCGTACAGGTTTCGATGGAAAACTATGGATTATGACCCATCGCCAAAAGACGGATACCAATGTGAATGTTCCCTTGTTGGATATTCCTCTGAAAATATTAGCAAAATACAAAAATAATCTGCCTAATAAAGTTCTATTGCCAGTCCTTAGTAATCAAAAGATGAACTCATATTTGAAAGAAATAGGTGACCTTTGTGGTATAGATAAAAATTTGACATTTCATCTTGCGCGCCATACATTCGCAACTACTATAACGCTTGCAAAGGGGGTACCTATTGAAACTGTTAGTAAAATGTTGGGCCATACAAATATCCAAACAACGCAAATCTATGCACGTATAACAAATAGCAAGATAAGTAATGATATGGAAGATTTGGCCGGAAAATTAGGTAATGTAGAGAGCGTTTATAACAAGGCAGAATAATTAAATCAGTATATTTGTCCCCCAAACAAAATCATTATGGAAAGAGGATATATTAAAATCACAGAGGAAGAAATCGGCAAACCCATTGTCGAAGTCAAAATAGTAAACGGAACCGTATGGATGTTCAAGCATGAAATTGCCCGCCTTTTCGACGTACATCTCCAGACGGTGGGCAACAACTTCCGTTCCATCTTCAAGTCCGGCGTGCTTCATGAAGATGACGTAACGATGGAACGTAAGATGAAGAACGAAAAAGGTCAGGACATCTACGTCACCTTTTACAATCTCGAAGCCATCATTTTCCTAAGCTATCGCATAGATTCCCGCTACGCCAAAGCCTTCAGGGAATGGGTGATGAACGCCCTTTGCGAATACAACCGCATGGACAAGAAAGCAACCGAGGTAATTGTCGTGTTCAATGCTGACACCCGCCATGCTTCCATCCAGTACCCGCAGATACCCAACTAAATCTCCCCTGATATGGTAAATCAGAGCCTGATGCATAAATAAACGTATCAGGCTTTTTTAATATCCTCAAAAAACTCTACCTTTGAACAAACTATTGATTATGATTGAGAATCTTGTCGTTTCCGTTCCGTTTGAAGATTTAGACAACGCACCTATATACAACTATTTCCAGCTTGTTGAAATGTCCGGCGAGTTCCTGGTCATACAGAAAGAGGATGGAATGTTCTACTTCCTCTGTTCTCACGACTGCCCGATAGAAAAGATAAGCCGTTCCTTCGACTGGTACATCGTTTCCAAAGACAAATTCAACGACCACCTGACAATCGGTGTTGGGTTGGCAGATAAGGAACCTATAGAAGGCGAACTCTATCGCCTGCAGGATGAAACCACCCTGAACCTTTGGCGTGACATACTCCATTTTACATTCGAGGGTGATTTCGTCCGTCAGTTCTTTCCTTATGATACCTATTTTAAAGGCAAGGTGCGGTACGACGGTACATTATGTTTTTATATCCACGATTATTATCCAACCAGAACCAAAGAACTGACCCTATATCAAAAAAAGGTCAGCAATTTAGTATTCCGTTTTAAAGAAGGAAGCGAAAATGCCGCTCCTTTACTTGCTAAAATTTTCTCACTCTGTATAGGTCGCATGCCATTCTTTAAGGAAATGAATGATCCTATCCTTATACCTATCCCCGCCGCTACACGTGAGCGAAATATCGCTCGCTTTGCCCGTTTTTCGTAGCCTTTTATCTCGTCGTCTAAAAGTAGCGGACGGTTTCCGTGCTATTTGGATCAAAGAAGACCGGGAACAACTAAAAGGCAGTACTGGTAATGATAAACTTGCCAATCTCATTTTCCATCCCGAATATATTCAAGGAAAAGATATAATTCTGGTCGACGATATCGCAACCACCGGCCAGAGTTTTATCCAGATGAAACGTAAATGTATGCGGTTGGGAGCCAATTCGGTAGTGGGAGTCTTTTTGGGAAAGACAATCTGATGATTTCGTTTCATTATTTCTATAACGTCTTGATACCATAATACCAGCCAGGAAGAGAACAGGTGACCAAACAATTCTTAGAATCGTTATTCAAAAAACAATCAAATATAAAACTACTGATATTTAAAGTTTTCAAAGTCTTTCATCGGTATAAAAACCGTTTATCCGTCAAAAAGCAATTTCCTGTACATTGTACCGGAATTTACATTTTGCCTATCCATAACCGTAGAAAAGTATTCATCTGGCCATCGAATATAAATCTTCACCAGCCAGCCGAAAACATTTCTTTTCCGATTATGCCAAAAGGTTGTTTTTATGATTGTTTATCCCATTCGGATCTTAGCGAGAATTAGATTATTTATTTTTCAGTACTTTCATGGTACTGGAAAGAGCAATATCCATTGCTTCATAATGGTCATTATCATATTTCATCAATCCGGAAAGTAGCCTATTCAAAGCATTGATAGCATTTATACCTTCCTCTGAACTTCCGCATTTTGAAATTAGGTCGATAGCAGTACTTAAATCTCCCCGTAGTTTTACGAGATCACTGACTTTTTCGATTTGTAAGAGATAGAACAGTTTTCCATTATCTGTTCCTAAAATACCCTGCAAAGGGGTTTCATTAAATTGTTCCATATCATATAAAATTAAAGAACGTGACACTGCCAATTACAGTTCCAAAGGCATCGCCAAACGCCCAACACAAAAGTAACTGACAGGTCACGTTAGTATATGACCGAGCCAGTTTACTTACCTTTGTGTTTTGAAATTGGCGATTTCTCGGAACGGTAAATAAACTCACTAAATACAGAGGACATTTATCCTCTCGTGGCAAAAATAAGAAATTTATAGCATATATCTTAGGGATTAATGTAAAAGATTAATAGCATTTCGTCTTTAAGAAGTCATGATAATAAAATGGATAGCTCCCAGCGAGCTATCTTTTTTAATGGTTATCACAAAGTTTTTTCTTCATTTTTCTCTTTATAATTTCTTCCTCATTTACTCCTGCCAATCTATAGGGAGCCAACTATTAAGCAGTGTTCCATGTGCGAAGATAAACGACCGTCTATTGCCTGTCAAATTTTTATTTGTAAAATCTCCAGCCCTTCGGGTTGTAGATACTAATTGAAAAGTGCGCTGTATTCTAATTGAAAAGAGCTCCATCCATAACTTGTTACAAAATTACTATAAGTTTAAAATATTCATTTATCTTGTCTCATTTTTTGTGTTTCCTTAAGCC
>ENA-OQBD01000383-OQBD01000383.1-human-gut-metagenome-genome-assembly--contig:-NODE-383-length-24308-cov-4.699392_pt1 | contig 24308 bp, 25 predicted proteins | sample MGYA00242742_ERZ504543 | MGnify/ENA primary metagenome ERZ504543 (study PRJEB26092, sample SAMD00036239) | human gut metagenome | host: Homo sapiens | study: EMG produced TPA metagenomics assembly of...
GTATACCATTGTGTGAAATCTTCCTCCATGGAAGTAATGGCTTCAACAAGTTTCTTCTCTTTCGCCATGTCTTTCTCCTTTTCTGCGACCACTGTGCGGTCATTTTTTACGTTATACTCGTGTAAGAGTTTTCCTTTTCTGCCCGCAAAATGCGCAGAAAAGCTCGAATATATAATATGACGAACACAGCCGATTGTCAAGATTTGCGTGAAGTGAAACCGCTCGATAACGGCTAAATGGGTTACTGTTCACTCAGCACCTGAATACCATTAACATTCTGTTTCGAAATTTCTCGGACTGATTTCATAGGTCATCTCTTTGCCACTGACCGGATGAACAAAATCGATATGATAACTGCACAGTGCCGGGGTTCCTCTTTCAGCCTTTCCATATTTGTGATCTCCGCAGATCGGAGTTCCAAGATGTGCAAGCTGTACACGGATCTGATGATGGCGGCCGGTATGTAAAGTAATATCCAGCAATGCAGATCCTTCTCCCTGCCTGATCACCTGATAATCAAGTACTGCTTCCTGTATCTTATTTTGTGACGTTGCTGTATGCCGTGGTTTCTGCAATTGCGACCGCTTCCCGTCTGCCGGATGCCTGATGTCTTCCCGTTCGTTCTCCCTCTGCTTCTGTTCTATTACACAGGATTTATTTTCTTTCGGTTCAAATTGTATCCAGTCCTGCAGTGTTCCTGTCTTTTCATGCCCCGTAGCCTGTTCAAAAGTTTTTCCTTCCGGCAGCCGGACTTTTGCATAATATTTTTTCCCAAAGGAATGGTCTTTTACCTGTGCCGACAATTTTGCTGCCGCCTGTTTTGTTTTTGCAAACACCATCACGCCTTCCACCGGCTGGTCCAGCCGATGGACTACACCGATAAACGGCTGTCCGGTTCCTTCCTGTGCTATGTGATTCGAAAGTATGCTGACCATGTCTTTTTGTCCCAGTTTTTTTGTCTGCGTTGCAATGCCTGCCGGTTTGTAACAGACGATCAGCTGTGCATCTTCGTATAAAATTTCCGGTTGTGTCATGATTTGTTTTTCCTTATGTTTTCTTTTCTGCTGCGCATTCTTTTTTGAGTTTTTTTTGGGGGGGGCTGGAAAATGAGATCTACGCAGCTTTTCCTGCTCCCTATGGTTCTCTTATTCTGCTGTTGGGACATATACTGTTTTTCTTTATCTTTATATCCTTCTTATTGGTGCTGTTGGGACATATACTGTTTTTCTTTATCTTTATATCCTTCTTATTGGTGCTGTTGGGACATATACTGTTTTTCTTTATCTTTATGTCCCGCCCATCTATACTGTTGGGACATATACATTTTTTCCTTGCTTCTATGTCCCTCTTTCTTTTTCTGTCGGGATATTTCAGCTATCTTTTTGCACATATGTCCCATTCTCTTTGTTTGATGGGATTTCACAGCTATCTTTTTGTGCATATGTCCCGTTCTCTTTGTTTGATGGGATTTTACAGCTGCCTTTTTTGCATATGTCCCTCCTGTTCATACAATCAGGATTTATAACCGAGAATAATGATTTCCCGTGCATGTTCCACCTGCTCTTTGGTCGGCGGCTCCACATCTTCCAGTGCATAAGGAATCCCAAGTTCTTTCCATTTAAATACCCCCAGCGTGTGATATGGCAAAATTTCCACACGTTCCACGGTTTTTAACGTATCAATAAATGCACGGAGCCTGTGTAACTGCCCATCATCATCGGTAATGCCCGGCACAAGTACGTGCCGAATCCACATCGCTTTACCGTGATCCGACAGACAGGTTGCCATATCCAGAATATTTTTATTCGTCTGGCCTGTCAGTTGTTTATGCTCGTCCTCATCCATTTCCTTTATGTCGAGCATAAACAGATCCGTCACTTCCATCAGTTTTTCAAACTTAGAATAGAATGGTTTCTCACGGGTAAACGGGTTGCCCGCTGTATCCAGACAGGTATTGACGCCTTTTTCTTTGGCAAGCGTAAACAATTCTGTGACAAAATCAATCTGCAACAGTGCTTCTCCGCCACTTACGGTAATACCACCCTTTTTGCCCCAGTATCTTTTATACCGCAGCGCCTGTTGTAAAATTTCTTCTGCGCTTTTCATTTCCCCCTCGGTTTTTGCCCAGGTATCGGGATTATGGCAGTATTTGCAGCGCATATTGCAGCCCTTCAAAAAAATCAGATAACGCACGCCCGGTCCGTCTGCGGAACCGAATGTCTCGATTGAATGTATATTTCCTAGCATTGTTTTACCTCGTTTTTAACCAAACCAATAAAAGCATCGAATTATCATTTCATTAGTATGTGCAAATTATATCATAAAAACAGGGCTAATACACAAATATTCATTCATGTATTAACCCTGATTTCATATCCATTCCAACAGATATGATCTACGAATTACTCCGTTGCTTCGCAGCTTCGCAATTCTGCAGGCAGGAGTGTTCTGTGATTTGTGACACCTTAGATCATATTACATATGCTCGTGGCAGGTACGTGCGATAACGTCCATCTGCTGTTCCTTGGTCAGGTCGATGAACTTCACAGCGTAACCAGATACACGGATCGTGAAGTTTGCATATTCTTCCTTCTCCGGATGCTCCATAGCGTCGATAAGCTTCTCCTTGCCAAACACGTTAACATTGAGGTGATGCGCACCCTGGTCAAAATATCCGTCCATAACGTTTACAAGGTTCTCAATACGCTCGCCTTCTTCATTTCCAAGTGCACCAGGGTTGATGGTCTGGGTATTGGAAATTCCGTCGAGTGCCCACTCATACGGGATCTTTGTCAGAGAGTTCAGGGAAGCAAGAAGTCCGCTCTTCTCTGCGCCGTAGCTTGGGTTAGCTCCCGGTGAAAGTGGCTCGCCAGCCTTACGTCCGTCTGGCATTGCTCCTGTAGCTTTACCATATACAACGTTGGAAGTAATGGTAAGGATAGAAGTTGTAGGTTCAGAATCACGGTAAGTGTGATGCTTCTTTAACTTATCCATGAATGTCTGTAACAGCCATACTCCGATATCATCGGCACGGTCATCATCGTTACCGTATCTTGGAAAGTCTCCCTCGATCTCGAAGTCTTTTGCAATTCCGTTCTCGTCACGGATAACTTTAACCTTTGCGTACTTGATTGCAGAAAGAGAATCGATTACGTGTGAAAATCCTGCAATACCGGTTGCGAACGTTCTCTTCAGATCAGTATCCATCAGAGAAAGTTCTGCTGCTTCATAGTAATATTTGTCATGCATATACTGGATCAGGTTTAAGGTATTTACATAAATATCTACTAACCAGTCCATCATCTTATCGTACTTCTCCATGACTTCATCATAATCAAGGTACTCAGATGTAATTGGCTTGTAATCCGGTCCTACCTGCTGGCCGGTCTTCTCATCCACACCACCGTTGATTGCATACAGGAGACACTTTGCAAGGTTTGCACGGGCACCGAAGAACTGCATTTCCTTACCTGTCTGTGTAGCAGATACACAGCAGCAGATGGCATAATCATCGCCCCATACAGGCTTCATTGCGTCATCGTTCTCATACTGGATGGAACTTGTATCAATAGAGATACGTGCTGCATAATCCTTGAATGCTTCCGGAAGTCTGGAAGAATATAATACGGTAAGGTTTGGCTCCGGAGCCGGTCCCATGTTCTCTAAGGTGTGCAGGAAACGGAAGTCGGACTTTGTAACCATGGAACGTCCGTCTACGCCTGTACCCGCAACATCAAGTGTTGCCCAGACAGGGTCACCTGAGAACAGCTGATTGTAAGAAGGAATACGTGCGAATTTTACCATACGAAGCTTCATGGTAAAGTGGTCAACCAATTCCTGTACTTCCTGCTCTGTGATGATGCCTTTCTTTAAGTCTCTCTCGAAGTAGATATCAAGGAAGGTGGAAACACGACCAACGGACATTGCTGCACCGTTCTGTGTCTTGATTGCTGCAAGGTATCCGAAGTATAACCACTGTACGGCTTCCTTTGCGTTTGTTGCAGGTCTGGAAATATCGTATCCGTAGATCTCTGCAAGCTTCTTCATATCCTCTAAACACTTGATCTGCTCGGCGATCTCTTCTCTTAAACGGATCACATTGTCTGTCATCTCACCACAGCCACAGTTTGCCTTATCTTTCTTCTTCTCCTCGATGAGGTGGTCGATACCGTATAAAGCAACACGGCGGTAATCACCAACAATACGTCCGCGTCCGTATGTATCCGGCAGACCTGTTAAGATCTTATTGTGACGTACTTTCATCATCTCCGGTGTGTAAGCATCGAATACGGCTGTGTTGTGTGTCTTGTGATACTTGGTAAAAATCTCCTTTAATTGGTCACTTACCTGATATCCGTATGTCTCACACGCCTGAACAGCCATCTTGATTCCACCGTAAGGCATGAATGCACGCTTTAACGGCTTGTCTGTCTGTAAACCTACAATTGTCTCTAAATCCTTTAAAGATTCATCAATATATCCCGGACCATAAGCTGTAATACCGGTTACAACCTCGGTCTCCATATCGAGGACTCCGCCCTTTGCGCGCTCTTCCTTCTGCAGTTTCTGCAGTGCTCCCCAAAGCTTATTGGTAGCCTCTGTAGGTTCTGCAAGGAAATCCTCGTTACCATCATATGGTGTGTAGTTATCCTGAATGAACTGGCGGACATTAATCTCTTCTTTCCAAAGACGTCCTTCGAATCCATCCCACTCTTTCATTTCTAACATGGTGATCCTCCTTCTCTTATTGGTTAGTATTCTCTAATCATTGATAGATTACACTAACGTTCATCATTTTGTCAATACCCACGCATGTCTTTATTTTCGTACAATATATTTACCAAAAACCGGAAAATATAAATGAACGCAAAAAACCGCCTGGGTTTTTTATCTTTTGCCCAGACGGTACGACCCTTGTTATACATCTATTTGATGTATAACCTACGCACCCGCATCGCGTCAGCGATTTTTCATGCGGCGTGCTCCTTCATACATCTATCTGATGTATAACCTACGCACCCGCATCGCGTCAGCGATTTTTCATGCGGTGTGCTATGTTATACTTCACGTGGTGCTCCACATTATCCGTCAGTCATATAACAAAGTCATTATAAGTCATATGATATTTTTTTCAAGTAGTACTTTTGTCCCATTTTATGAAATAACTACCATTCTTTCATACTGTTATAGTATCCGGTAATCGCACGGCTGTTTTTCCGCACCGCCTTTGCCTGTCTGTGAATTGTGGCAAACTTTTCACGCATCAGTTCTTTGTTGCGGGCTTCCTGCGCCTGAATCTTGACACTTTTGTCCGTTACCCGGCGAATGCACTGCTGCATGTCACGAATTTCCTTTGCATAATCTTCACGGTTCTGATCCAGTTCTTCTGCCACCTGTGCATAGAGCTTCTCAAAACCACTGTCCAGCTGGTTCAGCTGATCAATACACGCACTTTTTGCCTCCACGGTTTCATCAAACACATCAAACGGGCATTCCGGATCCGTCAGGGTATCTTTCTGCCGGTCATCCAGGCGGATAATTTCATCCAGAACCTGTTCCTTTTTTTTCAGGCTCTGCAGCATAATTGCAATATATGTATCTGGCATACTGTCTCCTGCCGGCATTACGCTACCGGTTCCTTTGTCTTGATATTGTTTCCGTTTGCGGTCTTTGCCATAACTTCTTTCCATGTATCCCGCATGGTACGGAGATGACCAAGCACTTCCTCTAAGATATCCTTGTCCTTTTTCATGTTGGCCTCTAACAATCTCTGTAACAGATAGGTATAGACCGCATCAAAATCTTTGGCAACTGCATATTTGTGGTCGAGAGTTATCTGAAACTCCCGAATGATATTCTCTGCCTTTCGGATATTGTTATGCGCCTTTTCAATATCGCCCTTTTCAATCGCTACAATCGCAATGTTTGTAAATTTAATAGCTCCCTCATAGAGTAACAGCGTCAGTTCTGCCGGTGTTGCCGTCTGGATCTTACTGTTGTTATACGCTGCATATGGATTTTTCTGAATCATCCTGATTCCCCCTATTATTTCCTGTATATTTTATTTTGCAAAAGATTGCCCTGCATGATACTGATTAACTGCTGAACATACCTGAAAGAGAACTTGTCTGGCTGTTTAACTTGGAAAGCGCAGTCTCCATCTTGGAGAATTTCTTGTAATAATAATCTTCCTTGTCGGAAATCTTTGTCTCCCACTCTGCAATGGTCTTCGTATAGCTTGTATACTGGGAAGTCATCTCCTTATCATTGTAAATGCTGTATCTGCTTCGCAGGGAATTACTCTGCATCTGCTTGTCGATTGCCGTATACAGATTGGTCGACAACTGCTTCATGAAATCAATCACGGTATCCGGATCACTGCTTAATGCAGCCATCAGCTTATCTTTATTTCCTGATGTATTTTCATCATCCTCATCACCGTCAATATGATAAGCATTCTGCTCATTCTCTGCCGAATTCATATAACCAAGTGTACTGATTCCAAAACTGGAAAGCGAATAATTCTTTCCATTGATGGAAATTGCCTTGGTCATGGAAGTCGTCATGGCATTCATAATCGTGCTCAGATTGGAATCACGGCGAAGCAGGGAGTCCTTGATCTTTGTCTCCCACTTTTCTACTTCCGAATCAGACATCTGCGACTTCTCATCATCTGTCAATGGCTCGTAATTCTTTGCAGAATCTGCGTTATACAGTTTCGTCATCTTATTGATGATGTTGTTGTAACTGGTCAGGAAGTCTTTAATCTTGTCATAAATTCCCTGTGTATCGGTCGTTGTGGAAATAGAAACTGCCTTGCTGTCATCTAAGGCATCGACATCGACATGTTCAAGATCATCGACTTTGTCTGTCACTCCATTGACGGAAATGGATAATCCATTGACAGAAAAATTATTCGTTGTACTGGTATATTTTACGCCATTTAAAACAATAACCGCATCGCTTCCGTCAATCTTCTTTGCCGTCTTGCCCAGACCCAGTGCGTTTAATAATGTTGTAGAATTTGTATCGCTGCTGTCCGCAGTAATATTAAAATCCGTTGCATATCCGGAATCTGAAGAACTCAGATAAAAGCGTCTGTTTCCGGCATCAAAATTTGCATTCAGTCCCGCATCCTTCAGCTGGTTTACAACGTCACTGATTGTGCTGTCTTTTCCTACTTTGATCTGTTTTGTGGTTCCGGATGCAGAATTATTTGCCGGTCCCACATTAAAGGTAATTTCATCTGCTGTAACACCCAGATCCGAAAGCTTTGTAGACGTAGTAACTTTCTCGTTGGCTGTTGTCTTAATCTCAGCCCCCGTCAGATAACCGGACTGCGCGGTAGAAAGCACATGCAGTTTCTGTGTTCCGACAGTCGCATTTCCGCCCGCACTGACGGTTGCCTTCGTGCTGTCGGACGATGTTGTCTTTTTGGTATTGTATCCGCTGTCAAACCGCAGATTACCAGCACTCTTATAAAAACTGTTTACTTCTTTATTCAGACTTTTCCAGATCTCCTGCTTCCAGCCAAGTTTTGTCTGCTCTTTTTCGTATTTTTCCTTTTTGGTACTGTATGCAGAAACGAGTTCTTTTACGATAGAATCGGTATCCAGTCCGGACACCATACCTGTCATTCTGATTGGCATAATTTTCCCTCCCCTTTTTTATCTTTTTTCATCTACCATAAGGCCTGCAAGTTCCCACACTTTTGCAATCATATCCAGTGTTTTCTCCGGTGGGATCTCTTTGAGTACTTTTTTGGTATCTTTATCAATAATTTTTATGGTCACACGATTGGTTGCCTCATGAATGCCGAATATTGCTTCCGAGTTGACCGCCTTTTTATTCACTTCATCCACGGCTTTTTTGATCTGCGCATTTGTATTCCGCTGATCTGCTCCCTGGGAAGTGTTTACGTTCTCCTCACCAGCCTGCTTTATATTCTCCGATACGATGCCCTTTTCAGTTGCATCGGTCTCTGCTGCTTTTACCGCAGAATCTGTTTTGGGCTGGCTTTCTGCAGATGACACACTTCCCTGATACGTCATTCCTGCACCTTTAATAGCCTCCATTGCCATGATGATTACCTCCTGTCTCCATCATCCGCTGCCGGTTATGCCGGCTGCATAGCCAATCTATTACTGTCATTCTATAAATAATTATCGGAGCGTGTCAGTAAAAACTTAACACCCTCCGATTGGTTTTTCCGATTTATCCAAGAATTCCTTTTAATGCTTCGATGCCATCAAGGCTGATTGCCTCCTGGTTTTCTTTCTGAATCTGAAGATACACTTCCTTACGGTATACCGGAACATCTTTCGGTGCCGTAATTCCAAGTTTGATCTGATCTCCCCGGATTTCAAGTACGGTGATCTCGATATTGTTGTTGATTACAAGGGCCTCCCCCTTTTTTCTTGTCAATGCCAGCATATCTTATTCACCCGCCTTTTCTTTCTTTGCCTTAAGCACATCATATACTTTGTATTTTACCGGATAATCATCCTCCACTATCATCTGTACCCCTTTGCGGTTATCCATATTGATCACAACCGGTGCTTTCAGGTTTACGGAAAAATCTTCTATATTTTTCGGAACCGTTACCGTCACAAGAATATATGTGTTTTCCGGTGTCAGCTTTCCGAGTGGTGCAATCATTTCCTCACTTACATTCGGGTTGTAATCTTCCTTGACGATATGCGGCATCATAACCGGAAATGCAATGTCCGGATCATCCATCGACTGCAGCCACATAATGGAATTGTATTTTTTTTTCTTTCTCTTCATCATAAATCAGTGCAAAATGATTGAGATCCGGAAAACCGATCATACCTTTCTCTAACGTGATGATTTTATCATCCTCTATTTCAATTTTTCCAAAAATACGTGAATCAGCCTTCATGGTCTTTCTCCTTCGCTCCGCGTTTTTATAAATAGTTCAGTAATGTCTGGCTTCCAACTTTCGATGCAGCTGTCAGACTGGACGTATATGCGTTGTAAGCAGCATAGTAATCAATGATAATATCCGAAATGTCACGGTTATCATTGTTAGACTTCAATTCTTCTACCGTCTCTTTCTGGTTTTCCACACGGGTCTTTGTCAGCTCCACGCGCTGCTGCAATCCGCCCACATTGGTATGTGCCACATTTACTTTATTCAGGTATCCGTCAAAATTTGAGATAAACTGCTGGTAGGTTTTTGACAGATTATCGTCTGCATAGGTAGCTTCTTTATTGGCAGCATCCAGATAGGTCTGAAGTTTCTTCTGGCTCTCTTCATCCGAATACTTATCCATAGACATCATCTTTTCAATTTGTGAAACTTTGTCATGTGCCTGTGTGGAAGCAGAAACAAGCGTCATCATCTCTGTCATGTCCCGCCCAATGTCAGTGCTTAAAACATCGCTCGCCTGTGTATTTGCCGCGAGCATGATTCCACTGGAAATTTCGAAATTGATCGGCTGGTCTTCCTTGGTATACTGTACTGCTTTCTGCATATCCGGAGTCTTCATCTTACAGTCATAGTAATATTCCGGACGAACCTCTCCAGCATCAAATCCGGTTTTGGTGTACGTGATGCTAAGATCCGCCTTTTCCCTCTTTAATGTATTGGACAAATCTTTTCCGAGAATCATTTCACCGGTATCTTTGATAAATACCATGTCATTGTCTCCGACTTTGGCTTCTCCATTGTTCGCCTTAAGCCACTCCTCTTTGGATTCGTACATGGTAAACGTACTGCCGGTTGCTGCCCCATTCTCATCTACAAATTGTCCTCTAGTCTGTCCCGGTGCAAGGTCTAATTCCACTTTCTTTCCTGCAGCTGTCGTATAACTCATACTGGAAATCGGATCAATTGCTCCCGTTCCATCCGAATTATCTTTTCCGTTAATCTTTCCATACGCCAGACGCAGCCGGTCGTAGGTATTTTCCCCGATGGAAATCGTTTCATCAAAGCTGTTTGCTGCATCCGTCGGTACATCTACGCTTCCGTATGTGTAACGTGCCTCGGAAATATCTTTATAGGATAATTTCTGATCAATCGTGTAGGATGTAGTTTCTTCATCTGTCTTAAATGTCAGCTGCTCGGTCGTGCGATATCCGGTAAATACCGTTCTGCCGGAAAAATCTGCATTTCCCTCTGCATAAATCTGATCACTTAAAGATTTCAGCTGATTCAGAATCGTTCTGCGGTCATCTTCTTTTAAGGTATCCGTTGCCCCTTTGACACATAATGAGCGGACATCCGTCAGGATTGTTTTCATATTTTCCAGCGCCGTATCCGTCACATTCAGCCAGGAATTGGCATCCGAAATGTTATTGTTCAGATACTGGTCAATATGGGACAAACTGGTCTGCATACGCAGGGAGCGAATCGCAATGACCGGATCATCCGACGGTTTATTGATCTTCTTCTGCGTTGTCATCTGGGTATTATATTTATCCACAAGCACCTTATTTGCATTGATATTGCTCTTTGTGTTGCTTGTGATCATATTATTGGTAACTCTCATAGGATCTCCCTCCTAAGTTTTATACTGTCAGCTCACACGGTTTCGTCCGCAGGCATCATACCACCCCGGTCTCATTGATCAGTTTGTCATACATCTCAGACATCACGGAAATCATCTTAGATGCCAGATTGTACGCATTCTGGAATTTGATCAGGTTCATCGCTTCCTCGTCTTCATCCACACCGGATACCGAGGTACGCTGTGTCGCGATCGCGGTAGACAGGTTCGAATAATTATTGGAACTTGTTGTTGTCTTGTTCACGTCAACCGTCACATCTGAAATCAGTGTTTCGAGAAACGTCTCCGCAGAATCTCCGCGGAACATCCGCACATCCTTCTGCAGCTTCAACAGATCCTCAACGGTATCGTATTTCGCCTCCCCCTGTGTAATCTGGGTTGACGTTGCAAAGTAGTTGGGATCCTTTAATGATTTGCTGTTTACTGCAAGGGTTGTCGCTGTAAACTGATAATAGCTGTCCCCGTCGGATGACAGTTCAATATCCTTTGTCCATCCGTCTTTCTTTGCCGCCTGTACTTTCGCATCCCACGAATCTGCATCAAACGTGTTTCCGGTTGGGGAAGTTCCCACAAAAAAGGCTCCCATTTTATCGCCATCTAATGTAACACCCTGTTTTTCAATATCATTGAATGCCTGGGTAAAATTACGCAGGAACTCATTGATCTGATTCTGATAATACGGAATCCCCATAGCATCCATGGAAGAACCGGTTGTCAGATAATTGCTCTGCCCGTCTCCCTTGACACGGTCAACTTCTGCCTGATCTGCCATCTGGGATTCCGGGGCAAGCTTAAATGTTACACTGTTCACCCCGTTTTCACCGACTTTTGCTGTCCATCCATCATAGTAATAAAACTTATTATTTACCATAATCCGGCCTTTATTCGCCAGTGACAGTTCATTCACTTTTGTATCCGGAATCTTTATCGTAATAGAAGACAGATCTGCATCCGAGACCGTTCCCTTCATATTTTCATTGTTATTTCCGTCACGGATCATAAACAATGCCTTGAGGCTTCCGTTGGCACTGGCACCTTTGGCATTAAATTCCATTCCGGTATCTTCCCAGGTAATGGCATACATGCCCTCGGCATCCATCTGATTGTTCAGATACTTTGAAGAGGTGCATTTTAATGTCCGGTAATCGTTTCCGTCTACAAGTGTCTGTCCGTTGATATATACGCGGTAATTGGTTCCTCCTAAGTTTTGTCCGTTGGAGTTTGTCACCTCGAATTCTTTCGTCTCTACATCTGCAATCCCTGAAAGCTCATCAATCAGATTCGCGCGTTGGTCGCGCATGCTCATTTGCATGCCCACCACGCACTTCAATGTTGTTAATCTGCTTGTTTAACACTGAAATTTTCTCTGCAATGGAATTAATATTATCCACAGAAGCCTTGATCTCTTCGTTGGTATCCTCCTGAATCTCCGTCAGGCTCTTGGACAAAGCATTAAAATAAGTGCAAAGGCTCTGTGCCTGATGAATAAACTGATTGCGGACGGCTTTCACTTCTCCCTGTGTCTTTAAGGTATCCAGATCCTTAAACATCTGGGAAAAAATACTGGAAAATCCTTTCTGCGATTGCTCATCATCCCGGAAGATTGTCTGAACCTGATCCACATAATACAGTTTCTGTTCGAAAAATCCCCGGCTTGAATTACTCTGCCAGTATTTTTCATCATAATAGAGATTTCGCTCCTGTGTCACGGAAGTCACTTCCACACCGGTTCCGACACTACCATATCTGGTATATACACGAATCGGATCGGTTGCTGCCAGATTTGCCGTCTGTCTGGTATATCCTTTGGTCTGCACATTTGCAACGTTGTTTGCCGCTGTATTCACTGAGGTCTGAAATGCCGACAACGCACTTGCCCCGATATTCAATCCAAAAAATTGTGATGGCATAACTACGCCTCCTTATCTCTATTTCAATCCTGTCACGATCAGTTCTGTCATCTGACTGATTACCGTCATAAAACGGCTGGACGCATTATATGCAGACTGGAATTTGATCATGTGTGTCAATTCCTCATCGGAGGAAACACCCATCGTCTGCTGTCTCTGGTTATCGATGGAAGACAGTGCCCCCGTCAGTGTCTCACTTGCCGACTGGAAAGTGCTTCCATCATTTCCGATCTGCCCGATCAGCTTGTCATAATAGCCTTCAAACGTACACGGCTTTTTGTCGTACGGATTCAGTGTCATTTCCTTGTCATTCCAAAGGCTCATCAGTTTTTCACCCAGTGGATAATCCGTACCGTTCTGATTCTTGTACGGCATCAGTGTGATCTGCTTGCGCAACTCTTTATTGATGCTGATATTGTTCAGGGAATACAGCGTCGTGGGATCATTTTCGTCCTCTTCGTTGTATACATAGTAAGTATTCCCATCATCTCCTGTCACCTTGGTATAACGATCCATTCCCACACGTGTAAACAGTTCCCTCGGTGGCAGCTGTCCGTCTTCCCCGACCGCACAGTTTGCGGCATCCAGAACTTTCTTTCCCTTTAATGATACCTGATTCCCATCGGCATCGGTATAGGTGACATCCGTATCTACTGTCTTATTCGGACAGTATGCATCGTTGATTTTTGTCACAATATTGTGAAGCAGTGCAGAAACCTGTGCTTCTGTTTCCATCATGGTACAACCGGAAATACGGTCATACGCCTCTTCGCTTTCCAGATCCTGATACGTTCCGTATCCGTCCCCACGGGCAAGAAGTTTGGCTTTAATACTTCCCACATCGGTATTTAAATCCGTGGAAATCACTTCGTTCTTTTTAAATACGCGGACATACTGCTGCTTGTCCACATCAGAAAGCTGCGTCCAGTACGGTGTGTAAAATCCGGTTTCTTTGTCTTCCTGCAGTCCGATGTTATAGCACTTATTGTCATCGATAAACGGTGTGCTTTCAAAATCTACATACGTAAATCCCGTCGCATCTTCCTTAATGGAGACACTTCCGTATCCACCCAGCTCATCCAGCAGATTGTCACGCTCATCTCGCAGGGTCATTGCAGTTTCCTGTCCGCCAGCTTCTACTTTCTGAATCTGCAGGTTCAGTTCATAGATACGGTTTCCGATCTTGTTTACACGTTCAACATCATCTTTAATTTGTTCATTGATATTGGATTGGTACGATTTCATGTCATCATACAATGACTTCGTACGGCTCAGCAGAAGATCCGCTTTTTCAAGTACCAGATTCTGTTGTGTGGAATTATCCATATTAGGCTCCAGTTCCTGAAATGCCTGATGTAGATCACTGACACTCTGTTTGAACTGTTCTCCGTTTAATTCCTGAAACAGATCCTGCACATAATCCGTGATTTCATAAAAAGAAGTATAAAATCCCTTGCGTCCATTCTCCTGCCGATAAGATTTGTCTAAGAAAATATCCCTTGCATGAACCACATCCCCAATGGATACACCCAGCCCATACTGCTGCATGTTCACATTTTTATTCGGGTCCTTTAATTTATTATAAGTTTTATCTGCAAAACGAACCTGCTGGCGGACATATCCTGTTGTATTCACATTTGCAAGGTTGTTTGCCGTTGTATTCAGTGCATACTGGGCATTCTGAAGTCCAGATGCCCCAATATATAAGCTTCCGAATCCGTTTCCCATTCTTTTGTTCCTCCTTAACTCATTGCGTCAAATCCGCTGCTGCCCAGCAAGCTTCCTGTATTGCAGGCAGTTTTGTCATAATTGGCGGTCTCAGGGGCCTGCCGCAAACTCTTGAACAACGTAAGGTCGAATTCGTTTAACTCTATGGCCTGTTTAATCAGAGCCACGTTCTGATCATTCAGATGATTCATCCGGTCTGCTGCCGCAAGCAGACGGTCTCTCGCTTCGGTCAGTTTTTTCTGTACATCCGGCTGCGACTCCAGCAAAGTGATCAGTCTGGTAACTGTCATCTTTTCTTCTGTACGTCCGAGTACATTGGCAATATCCTTTAAGAGCTGTACCTGCTGGTTGCTGTGTGTCACCAGATCATCACTTGCCAGCTGTTCCAGACATGTCAGTTTTTCCAGTTCCGGAACATCTGCCCGAATCAGGATGTCTGTCTTTTTTTCTCCATAAGAAATCAATGTCTGGTAAATCTTTTCTTCTTCTTCCAGTACTGTTACAAGCTCTTCTACTAAACTAGCCACTTCAAAAACCTCTCTCGTCTGCCTTCCTCATCAGGCATTATACTTTTCAAGTAATTTGCTGGCAAAATCGCCAGGCTCAACGGAATATGTTCCCGCATCAATCATTGATTTGAGCTGGCTTACCTTATCTTCCCTGATATCCGAAGCTTCTGATACTGCACTTTTTGCGACCTGATAATCACGTCCGGCCTGTGAAATGGACACCTGATCTCTCGGACCTGCTGCATTCTGCGCCTTCTGTGTCTTTAAATTCTTTTGTATACCGTATAACTGTGCTACCTGGTTATATGCATCTATACGCATGCTCAGCATCTCCTTTCTTCCTTGAAATAAGCTTCCGAAATGCATCTGTCCTGCATCTCTATACATTGTTTATCGGTTCGTTTTGGCAGATACTTTAGCCTTTTTTTTAAATTTACAGATGCGGGCAGTTTTGCTTGACAAGAGCCTCTGATATGAATTATACTTAAATCTCCGAGTAGCCGGGGTGGTAGCGGTACCTTGTACCAACAATCCGCTATAGTTGGGGTGATATCCCGCAGAGGGTCAGGGCGGTGGAGCTGCCCTTCGCAAGTGGCGTTGACGTCTGGGTCTTGCGCAATGGGAATTCGTGAACCGGGTCAGGGTAGGAATACAGCAGCCCTAAGCGAAAGCTCTCATGTGACGTGAGGGTGCCTGGGGGGAGTTAACTGCAAAGGTAACGTCTATTGTTTCTGATTCGAAGCGGGATACTCGGTTCTTGTTGTATTCTGTTTTTAAGAATACAACCTACGCACTTGTTTTGCGCGTAGCGCAATTCTCATAACAAGTGCTCCTTTATTCTTCTTTTCCAGAATATGACCTACGCACTTGTTTTGCGCATAGCGCAATTCTCACAACAAGTGCTCCTTTATTCTGTTTTTAAGAATACAACCTGCGCATTTATGAAATTTTAAAAGGAGGCCGCATTATGCGCCTCCTTCTTTTTTTATTTTCTATGGCTTTCCCGGTCTATTCCGCATATTGTGCATCAAACAGTTCCAACAGAAAATCATGGTACAAACGCTGATACTCTTCATGAAAAGCTGCCGCAATATTCGCATCCCCGCCTTCCATCTGTGCCGCCTCAAATAATGCAAATGCATTCTCATAAACCTGCGGATTCTTCTCATAAAACGCTTCCGTCAATCCATCCTGAAACGCGAACTGCGCCGCCTGTGAAAGATTGTCCATAAAATCCTCCCGGCTGACATTACCGGATTCCTCATAATCCGACAGAAAAATATGCTTATCCGCAGATTTTACAAAATCCTCGTATGCTTCCCTTACATCCTCATAAGTAAGCGGAACATAATGTTCTTTCCAGTAGGCATCAAATGCATCCTTATCTTTAAACTGTTCAAAAATTTCTTCCATAATGACTCATTCTCCTTATCGTTCCTTACCGCTTATCAGATTTGCCGCACCGATGATTCCCGCCTTATTTCCAAGAACCGCACATGCAACTTTCGGAATAAACGCCTTGCTGCCGCCAAAGCATTTATCCTGAATGTATGTTTCAAGAGGCTCTGTCAGTTTTTTCCCCTGATTGCAGATGCCTCCCGATAACAAAACAATATCCGGCCGGAAAATATTGACAAAATTTGTAATGGTTTCTCCAAGATAGCAAAATATAATCATTTACTACTTTTTCTGCTGCTGTATCCCCATCCTGTGCGGCATCAAACGGAATTTTTCCATTCATATGCGAAAGGTCTCCCTCACACATCGCATTCAGGCTGGATTCCGGGTACTGCTGCGCGGCTCTTTTTGCATCGCGGATCAGCGCTGTCGCCGATACATATGCCTCCACGCAGCCTTTCCGTCCGCATGTGCACGGCTCACCGCCACATATCAGACTTGTGTGTCCGAGTTCGGCACCTCCTGCATGTGCGCCCTCAAACACCTTTCCATCGAGAATAATTCCACCGCCCACACCAGTTCCAAGAGTCAGCAGAATCGCATTTTTTGTATTCTGCGCCGCACCGGCTTTTACTTCACCCAAAGCCGCACAGTTTGCATCATTGGAAACTGCAATCGGACAGGAAAAGTACTTCTTTAACTGCTCTGTGAGCGGAACATTTTCCCACCCGAAATTATTGGAATACAACACAACTCCATGTACTGCATCAATCGTTCCCGGGCTTCCGATTCCTATACTCTTCAGCTGTGTTTCCCCGATACCTTTCTGCTTCAAAAGCGTTTTTACCAGTTCTGCCATATCCCTTATGATGTCCTGATACGGTCTCTCTACATTCGTCGGCACAGATGCTTCTGCAATTATATGCTGTTGTTCATCAACAATTCCTGCTTTTATATTGGTTCCACCAAGATCAATTCCTGCTCTGTACATTTCTTCCTCACTCAGTCTGTTATGATTCTAATCATACTTACTCTGTCAATATATTGGTTTCAAAGAAAAAAGTCAAATAGTAACTTCAAAAACACGTGCCATGACCGGCTGCTCATATTCCACCGTGATTGTATGATCCTGATTGATGCGCACATGCTGTGCCTCTTCCACCGGATAAATCTGTTTTACTGTCATATCCGCCCCGTTCCAGTCCGGTGTGTTGTATGCAGGTACCGGGAGAAATGTGCATGCTTTCTGCTCCCCGCCTCTTCTCCAGACAGACAGATAAAATGTTCTGGTTTTCGCACCTTCCTGTGCGGGTGCTTCCATTCCGTATGCCATCCATGAATCCTCTGCTTTTGCAAGTCCAAGCGGCCAGTACGGATGCCCGTTTTTGATGTCTTTGCGGATCTGTTTATAACAGTCAATCCCCTCTTTTACAAGCTGGAACCGTTCCGGTGAAAGCTGTGCCAGATGTCCGCTCTGGTGAATGCGAAGCAGCATCGCATTTACCATATTAAAGATGGTTTCCTCGCGGTCTCCCTGCTCTAACGGATAGGACCACACTGCTGCCTGCTCCGGTGCGACACCGGTAGCTGCATTTGCAGAAATCTGTGCATACATATCATATTCTTCCTGATCACTGGTAGACTGGATACTTAACCGGGACAACAGGGCATAGTCCATGCGCAGGCCTCCACTGGAACAATTTTCGATCACAAGATCCGGGTATTTTTCAAATACCGTATCCAGCCAGGCCAGATATGCTCTCTCATGTGCAAGCAGTCCTTCTCCAAAACTGTCTGCATCCAGTTCCGTTCCGATCCCCGGCTCAATGTTATAATCCATCTTAATATAACCGACGCCATATTCATTCACAACACGGTCGATCACTTCATTGGCATGGGCGATCACCTCCGGATTCCGGAAATCCAGCTGATAGCGGCTTCTGTCATATATCCGTCTGCCATGCCGTTTGAAAAAGCAGTCATCACTTAATTCTGCAAGTTTCGGACTGTGGATTCCAATTACTTCCAGTTCCAGCCAGATTCCCGGTATCATCCCTTTGCTCCGGATATAATCGGTCACCTGCCGGATTCCCTTTGGGAAACGCTCGCGGCTTTCTTTCCATTCTCCTACGCTGTCCCACCAGATTCCCTTTGCGTACCATCCGGCATCAATAACAAAATATTCACATCCGGCCTTTGCTGCAGCATCAATCAGCGGTAATTCTTTTTCCGTCGTTGGATCTGCCCACAGACAATTCATATAATCATTAAAAATTACCGGGAGTGTATCATTGTCACGGTTTTTTCTGCGGATTCTTCGCCGGTATTCCGTTATTGCAGAAATGCATCTGATATATCTGCCCGCACTGCACCCACTGCTGCCGGCACACTTTCAAATGTCTCTCCCCGGGCGCAGCACCTTACTGAAATGTGACTGTATCTCGTTTGGCCCACTGACATTCAAAACATAATGATCATTCTGGTCTGCGATCTCATAATGCCAGGAACCATTGTTTTCAATCTGCCAGATCAGCCCCGCGTCACTCTGCGGATGGCTCAGAAACCCCATCGGCAGATACTCTTTTGTGGACCAGTTCCCGGTATTGTAAACTTCTATTGTTTTGGAACTTCTCCGGATACTTTTCGTCTGTGTCACCGGAAATCCAAGCTCTTCAAACGAATATCTGCGCCAGTTCAGCTCTTTCTGCCACCCATTATGCGGAATATACAAAAAGTTTCCATCTCTCTTAATTCCAGAGCAGGTAAAGGAGGACAGGTACGTCAGTACCTGTTCCTCCTCTCCCTCATTCGTTACATGGTTGACAAATCTTGCCACCGGCACTCCGTCATAAAACTGTATGTCGGTCTGTACACAGACTCCGGTAAGAGGATCTTTCTGCCGGATCTGAAGCATTCTCCCGGATTCATTCTTTGTATCCTGCATATTTTCATATTTCAGATAACATCCGGGAGAAGTCACCACATATTTATTTCCATGCCGCTCATATGGACGATCATAGCCAGCCAGTTCCAGCTGCACCAGAGGAAATCCTTCATCCATCATCCGGCATTCATCCTCCTGCCTGCATTCCTGTACGGACATATCCTCTGCCTGTGGAACGGAAGAAAAGTGTAAAAATTTGATCTGATCATTCCGTGTAATTCCAAAAACCAGAAAAATCCCATTTTCTTCTATTTCTATCATCTGCTTCCAATATGCATGTTCCATATGATTAAATAACTCCTTTGTCTGTATAATTTACTTCAAGCTCTGTCTGAATTGCAACCCCCGTCATACCATGCACCATAACCGACGGATGGTATTGCGGATGGTCCACGGTTACAGAAACCGTATTGCCCTCTCTCTTTGTGTTTGCAACAAGCACGGTCTTTCCGGACACATCGGTAACTTCTGTGGTAATCTTGGCACCATCTTTGATTTCAAACAGATGCAGTACTACATTCTCTGCATATTCATAATCCGGCAGCTGATCATTTTCGCCCATGGCAAGTACCGTATTTTCACGCACAAATACCGGCAGAGAAAAATAATCATAGACTTTGGTATACCATCTTCCTCCTTCCCGGCGCTCTCCGGAAAGCAGATGGGTCCAGGTTCCTTCCGGAAGATAAAACTCTCCCACGGAATCCTCCCGGAAAATCGGAGCCACAAGAATGGAATCCCCAAGCATATACTGCATATCCAGATCTTTTACCCCCATCTCCTGTGGAAATTCCAGAATCATCGGACGCATCATCGGAATGCCTGTCTCATGGGAATAAACAGCCATGCGATACAGATACGGCATCATCCGGCACTTTAAATTTACAAAGAATCTTGCCACATCACATGCCTCTTCATCGAACAGCCATGGCACACGATAGCTGGTTGAGCCATGCAGACGGCTGTGGGAAGAAAAGATACCAAACTGCAGCCATCTCTTATAAATATCCGGTGTCGCAGTCTGCTCAAATCCCGAGATATCATGACTCCAGAAGGAAAATCCACTCATTGCAAAACTCAGACCGCCCCGCAGCGTCTCTGCCATGGATGGATAGGTTGCGGAACAGTCGCCTCCCCAGTGTACCGGGAACTGCTGCCCTCCGGCTGTGGCACTTCTTGCAAAAAGAACCGCTTCTCCTTCCCCCTTAACCTCTTTGAGCAATGTAAAAACTGCCTGATTATATAAAAATGTATAATAATTGTGCATACTTACCGGATCGGCTCCGTTATGATATGTTACATCAACCGGAATCCGCTCACCAAAGTCTGTCTTAAAGCAGTCCACACCCATATCCAGAAGTGTACGCAGTTTATCGGTATACCATTTTGTTGCTGCAGGATTTGTAAAATCCACCAGTGCCATGCCCGGCTGCCAGAAATCCAGCTGACGTGGTCCTTTTCCATCCTTGCGCATAACAAAGTATCCATGTTCTAATCCTTCCCGGAAAAAGTCGGTTCCCTGTGCAATGTACGGATTGATCCAGCAGCAGATTTTCAGACCCTTTTCGGTTTTGTACCGATGCAACATTTCCTCCACATCACTGAACGTTTCATCATCCCAGGTAAAATCACACCAATGAAAGGCTTTCATCCAGTAGCAGTCAAAATGAAATACCCGAAGCGGGATATTTCGCTCTGCCATTCCGTCAATAAAAGAACTTGTTGTCTTTTCATCATAGTTTGTAGTAAAGGAAGTTGTCAGCCATAATCCAAAACTCCACGCCGGTGGAAGTGCCGGTTTTCCTGTCATATCAGTATAACGGCTTAAAATTTCTTTTGGCGATGGTCCATAGATCAGATGATAGCGGATTTCCTCTCCCGGAACGGAAAATCCCACATACTCTACCTTTTCACTTGCGACTTCAAATGAAACCGGTGTTGTATGATCAACAAAAATTCCATATCCCTCATTTGTCATGTAAAACGGAATATTTTTATATGCAACTTCGGAAGCGGTTCCTCCGTCTTCATTAAACATATTGATTACCTGTCCGTTCTTGACAAATGCTGTAAACTGTTCTCCAAATCCATATACCCGCTCTCCTGCCTTTAAGGAGAGTTCTGCTACCATATATGGTTTATAATCTTCTGCCAGATAGTTTTCTTCCGGCAGTACCGATGCCGGTTTTCTGTCATACCGGACATATCCGAGATTTCTCAGCCCACTGTCGGTAAGGATCTTGCCATCTGCCTCGAACCGGTAAAATCCATTGGTCCGGTCATAACGGACGGTCACATCCCCGGTTTCAAGAACTGCTTCCTGTTCGGTAATTGTAACTTCAAACGGCACCTTCTCCTGCCTGAGTTCAAAACGGGCTTCTCCATTCTCATATCCCTCATAATGTTTTGCTTTCACCAGAATATTGTTTTTTGCATATGCAATAAAATCAATTGTAATCGTAGAAATATTCATCGCATCCGCACGATTTAATACCTGACGCTCCGGTGCCACAATCTGCATACCATATGCAGTCTTCTTTGCATAAAATCCCTGTGATGCATAAGAGGCATTTGCCCGCTCACTTCTGACCCAAAAACCCTCTGTAAATTTCATTTGTTATACCTGCCTTTCTTTTCATAAAAAATGCGGCACAGTCTGTCCGGACTGTGCCGCATTTAAAAACTACATCATTTACGCGTTCTACTGTGCGCCGTCAATAGCTTTCCACTGTGATTCAATCTGTGCACAAGTCGCATCCTTATCCGTTGTTCCTGCAAGGTATCCCTGCATAATCTCGCCAAATGACTGATGCCAGCTGTCAGTTGAGTAGCAGATTGCCAGATCAGCAGTGCCATTGGTCTTTGAAAGTTCATCTCCCTGTTTGATGATTTCATATTTGCTCTCTGTCGTAGATTCTACCGGAGGAACTACACCGGCAACATCCGTAAACCATGATTTTCCATAATCAGATGTATACCACCAGTTCAGGAAATCCAGTGTCTGCTGTAATACCTTTGAATCCTTGTTTACATGTAATGCCTGATCAGAACCGGAGATTACCTGACACTGGGAAGCATCCTCTGTTACAGGATATCCGTTAAATCCAATATTCAGATCCGGATTGATGGATAAGCAGTCTGCCTCAATCCATGCGCCCTGTCCTAATACCATGGCTGCTTTTCCTGTACCAAATGCGGATTCCTCACCGTCAAGTGCAGTTTCCAGAGGTTTCTCATCCCCATATTTTACAGCCAGATCAATAAAGTCAAAATAATTGTTATAAAGTTCCGGATAATCGGATACCTTTGCTTCGCCCTTCTCAAACTTTGCGATCAGATCAGAAGTAGAAAGTCCCGCATCCTTTGCAGCTGCATCCAGGAAATGCTGCCAGATATGTTTAAATACCCACCACTCATTAAAGCCTGTGGTAAATGGCTGATATCCTTTTGCAGAAATTTTTTCGCATGCATCTTTCATGGCAGAAACCGTACTCGGAAATTCCGTAATACCGCACTCCTCAAAAATGTCTTTGTTGTATACAATACCGAAATAATTTCCCTTAATTGCCACACCATAGCATCCATTTCCATCCGACGGGCTCTGCATGGTTGCTGCCACGGAGTCAAGCATGGTTTCTGTCAGCGGCTGGCCGGTCAGATCATAGGAATACTCCTTATAAGTATCAATCTCTTTTCCGGAAGTAGAGGAGAAAATATCAGGGGTCTCTCCAGAATTTAATTTTGCTTTCAACAGCGTCGGATAATCGTTCTGTGTAGTCTCATAATTGATCGTAACATTCGGAGCCACTTTTTTGTACTCATCGATCAGTTCCCCTATCGCATCCGCATACTCCGGCTGGCTGATAAACATATAAATTTCTCCGGAATCATCGCTTTTTGCGGATGCCGACTGACTGGAATCTCCACCGTTTCCCCCAGAAGATCCACAACCTGCCAACATTGTTACTCCCATTGCTGCACAAAGAATTGCACTTAAAAATTTTTTCTTCATAAGAATACCCTCCCTATCCTTTTACTGCACCGGCTACTACGCCTTCTACGATATGCTTCTGTAACAGAATAAACACGATGATGGACGGAACTACGGTCAGCACCATAGCGGTCAATGCGTAATTCCACTTGGTATTCATCTGTCCCACAAACGTATATGCGGCAAGTACCAGCGTTTTTGTTTGATTGTTACTGTTTACCATCAAAAGCGGAAGCAGAAAATCGTTCCAGATCCACATTACATCCAGTACAATGACGGTCACGGTTACCGGCTTCAGTAATGGAAAAATAATGGATGTATAGGTACGGAACGTCGATGCTCCGTCAATGGTCGCGCTCTCATCAAGTTCCTTTGGCACCGTCTTCATAAAGTTAAAGAAAATAAAGGTTGCCATCGGAATTCCAAATCCCCAGTACTGGATACCCAGTCCGATCTTGCTGCCGGACAGATGCAGTACATTCATGGATTTTAACAGTGTGATCATAATTGTCTGAAACGGAATCAGCATTGGTGTTGTAATGATTGCATATGCAATCTTTGTATATCTTCCGTCTTTCCGGTCGAGCATATATGCTGCCATGGAAGAAAAGACCACAATTCCGGCAATACCTATCACGGTAATGATCACATTGTTCCGGAACAGCAATGCATAATCCAATTTTTTTGATTACATATGTATAGTTGCTCAGGTCAAAATGTTTTGGAAATGCCAGTACATCTGCAACAATCTCACCAAATGGTTTGAACGAATTCATAAACATCAGATATACCGGATAAATAAATACAATTGCAATCAGAATCAGGCAGATGATCATGATTCCCATATTTCTTTTACGTTTTGCTTTCAGGCTCATTAGATTTCTACCTCCTTCCGGCTAAATCCTTTCAGTACCAGTTGTGTTACAACCAATACGAATAAGAAGTAAATGATGGATTCTGCAGAACCTAATCCATAATATTGTTCGTAAATGCTTCTTTATAAATCTGCAGCGTAACACTGTTGGATGCAGTTCCCGGACCACCTTTGGTTAATGCCAGAATGATATCGAAAACTTTCAGACCGTTGGTTAATGACATAAAAATACAGGTCGTAAAGGACGGTCCCAGAAGCGGAAGTGTTACTTTAAAAAAATGACTGTCTGGAATTTGCACCATCCACAACTGCTGCCTCCAAAACATCCTTTGGAACCGCCTGCAGTCCTGCAATATAAAGTACAATGTAAAAGCCAAGTGACTGCCAATACACCAACCAGCACAACGGAGAAAAAATACCAG
>ENA-OQBD01000386-OQBD01000386.1-human-gut-metagenome-genome-assembly--contig:-NODE-386-length-24266-cov-4.017689_pt1 | contig 24266 bp, 20 predicted proteins | sample MGYA00242742_ERZ504543 | MGnify/ENA primary metagenome ERZ504543 (study PRJEB26092, sample SAMD00036239) | human gut metagenome | host: Homo sapiens | study: EMG produced TPA metagenomics assembly of...
CCGCCATACGGCTTTTGATTCTGAGAACAATGATGCAGCACAAAGAAGCTTTTTCCTTATTGGATTTGGAAAACGATTTAGATACCGTAGACAAATCTACCATCTATCGCACTATTACCCTATTCCTGACACACCATCTCATCCATGCCATAGACGACGGTTCGGGCTCTCTGAAATATGCTGTTTGCAGCAATGACTGTAATTGTGAAGTAGACGACCTCCATACCCACTTTTATTGTGAAAAGTGCCATCGCACCTTTTGCCTGAAAAGTATTCATATTCCTATGGTTACACTTCCACAGGGATTCACGGTCAACTCGGTCAATTATGTATTGAAAGGATTATGTGCAGATTGCGCCGGCCGGCATTCCTTGAAGTAAAAAAGCATGAGGATGAAACCATTGAAAAAGATGCCCGGCATGCAAAAAATCACACGTTAGTACGTGTGGCATTATACGTACGTATGTATAGGGCTACGCATACGTACGTATCGCCTCACACATACGTATGTATCGCCTCACGCGTACGTACGTGTAAATCCATACCTCCAACGATGATTTTCGAAGAGAAAAAACGAGTTATAATCCTTTACTTTTCGCTTCATTCCAAATGGCATCCATTTCCTCCAACGTCATATTCTTCAGCTCTTTACCTTGCTTGATGGTATGCTCTTCCAGATAATTAAAGCGACGAATGAACTTTTGATTCGTATGTTCCAACGCATTATCCGGGTTAATCTTATACAAACGGGCAGCATTAATCAGGCTGAACATCACATCACCAAACTCCGCCTCCGCCTTCTCCTTATCCATATTCTCCACTTCCGCTTCAAACTCGCCTATCTCTTCTTTCACCTTACTCCAGACTTGCGAACGCTCTTCCCAGTCGAATCCCACATTACGAGCCTTGTCCTGAATGCGGTAAGCCTTAATCAATGAAGGCAGCGCGGAAGGAACACCACTCAGCACCATCTTATTACCGTCTTTCTCCTTCATCTTCAATTGTTCCCAGTTCTCAGTCACCTTTTCGGCTGTATCGGCTTTTACCTCACCAAAGACATGCGGATGACGGAAAATCAGCTTTTCACAAAGACGGTCACACACATCTTTTATATCAAAATCACCGGTCTCGCTGCCTATCTTGGCATAGAAAGCCACATGCAGCAACACATCGCCCAATTCTTTGCAGATATCTTTCTTGTCATCCTTCATCAAGGCATCACACAGTTCGTAAGTTTCTTCGATTGTATTGGGGCGGAGGCTCTCATTCGTCTGCTTGCGGTCCCACGGGCATTTCTCCCGCAACTCGTCCAAAATATCCAGAAAGCGTCCGAACGCTTCCATCTGTTCTTTTCTTGTATGCATAATCTATTTATCTAAAAATCATTTTGTGATGCAAAAGTACATAATATTCCAACGACTTTTATTAATTTTGCAGTCAATTATGCGATAATCAATTAAATAAACAGAATATAAAAATGGAATTAGCAAGTAAGTACAATCCCGCTGACGTGGAGGGAAAATGGTACCAGTATTGGCTGGACAACAAACTCTTTAGTTCAAAAACCCGACGGACGTGAACCTTACACAGTCGTCATTCCGCCCCCTAACGTAACGGGAGTGCTCCACATGGGACACATGCTAAACAATACCATTCAGGATATATTAGTACGCCGTGCCCGCATGGAAGGCAAGAATGCCTGCTGGGTGCCGGGAACCGACCATGCTTCCATTGCCACAGAAGCCAAAGTGGTGAACAAACTGGCCGGACAAGGTATAAAGAAAACTGACCTTAGCCGTGACGAATTCCTGAAACATGCCTGGGCATGGACTGAAGAACATGGAGGTATTATCCTGAAACAGCTGCGCAAACTAGGTGCATCCTGCGATTGGGACCGTACAGCATTCACCATGGACGAAGAACGTAGCGAAAGTGTCATCAAAGTATTCGTAGACCTTTACAACAAAGGTTTGATCTATCGCGGTGTACGCATGGTAAACTGGGACCCAAAAGCACTGACAGCTCTCAGTGATGAAGAAGTTATTTATAAGGAAGAACACAGCAAACTGTATTATCTCCGTTACAAAGTAGAAGGTGATGCTGAAGGACGCTATGCGGTAGTTGCTACCACTCGTCCCGAAACAATTATGGGAGATACTGCCATGTGTATCAATCCCAATGACCCGAAAAACCAATGGCTGAAAGGCAAAAAGGTAATTGTACCACTGGTAAACCGTATCATTCCGGTTATCGAAGACGACTACGTAGACATTGAATTTGGTACAGGATGTCTGAAAGTAACACCCGCCCATGATGTGAATGACTATATGCTTGGCGAAAAATATAACTTGCCCAGCATTGATATCTTCAATGATAACGGAACACTGAGCGAAGCTGCCGGACTGTATGTAGGTATGGACCGTTTTGATGTACGTAAACAGATTGAACAAGACTTGCAAGCTGCCGGATTGCTGGAAAAGGTAGAAGCTTATACTAATAAGGTAGGTTTCTCGGAACGTACCAATGTAGCCATCGAACCGAAACTGTCCATGCAGTGGTTCTTGAAGATGCAACATTTTGCAGACATGGCATTGCCTCCTGTAATGAATGATGAACTGAAATTCTATCCTGCCAAATACAAGAACACCTACAAAAACTGGCTGGAAAATATCAAAGACTGGTGTATCAGCCGCCAGCTTTGGTGGGGACATCGCATTCCGGCATACTTTCTGCCCGAAGGCGGTTATGTAGTAGCCGAAACAGCGGAAGAAGCTTTGAAGTTGGCACAAGAAAAAACCGGTAATACCAATCTGAAAATGGAAGATTTACGTCAAGACGATGACTGTCTGGACACTTGGTTCTCTTCATGGCTGTGGCCCATTTCTTTATTTAACGGTATCAATAATCCTAATAATGAAGAAATAAACTACTATTATCCTACTAGTGACTTGGTTACAGGACCAGATATCATTTTCTTCTGGGTGGCACGAATGATTATGGCAGGATATGAATATAAAGGTGATATGCCGTTCAAAACGTTTATTTCACTGGTATCGTACGCGACAAACTGGGACGTAAGATGTCAAAGTCTTTGGGTAATTCACCCGACCCGTTGGAACTAATTGACAAGTATGGTGCCGATGGCGTGCGAATGGGTATGATGCTTGCCGCTCCCGCAGGAAACGATATTTTATTTGATGATGCGTTATGTGAACAAGGACGTAACTTCAATAACAAAATATGGAATGCATTCCGCTTGGTGAAAGGTTGGGAAGTTGCCGATATTGCACAGCCCGAATATGCAAGACTGGCCACTGAATGGTTTGAATCCATGTTGGCAAAAACAGCTGCAGAAGTAGCTGACTTATTCGGCAAATATCGTTTGAGCGAAGCACTGATGGCTGTATACAAATTATTCTGGGACGAATTCTCAAGCTGGTATCTGGAAATGATCAAGCCGGCATACGGACAACCCATTGACAAAGCGACCTATGAAAAAACTTTAGGCTTCTTTGATAACTTGCTGAAGTTGCTGCATCCGTTCATGCCTTTCATTACCGAAGAGTTATGGCAACATATATATGACCGCAAAGAAGGGGAAAGCCTGATGGTCCAGCAATTGAACATTCCGACTGCTTGTAATGAGATTATCGTCAAAGAATTTGAAGTAGTGAAAGAAGTAATCGGTGGTATCCGTACTATTCGTTTACAGAAAAACATTGCACAGAAAGAAACTTTGGAGTTGCAAGTAGTAGATGTAAATCCAGTAGCTACATTCAATCCTGTTATTACTAAATTGTGTAACCTCTCTTCTATCGAAGCCGTAGAGAATAAAGCTGACGGCTCCGGCTCATTTATGGTAGGTACCACTGAATATGCCATACCATTGGGCAATTTAATCAACACAGAAGAAGAGTTGGCAAAACTGGAGGCTGATTTAAAATATCAGGAAGGCTTTTTGCAAAGTGTATTGAAAAAAATTAAGCAATGAAAAAAATTTTGTCAGCAAAGCACCAGCCAACGTTATTGATATGGAACGCAAGAAACAGGCTGATGCAGAAAGCAAAAATAGCTTCTTTAAAAGAAAAGTATTGCTGCTTTGAAAAAATAAAAAATATACCGCTTTACAGAGATTGCAACATTCTATGTAAAGCGGTCATCACTTCCTTTTTTAGTAAAGAGATGTGTCAAAAGTAATTCTGCTATTGTCTTGCTGCAAAGCTCGGATAGTTTTGATAATTACTTCAAATTTTGACACATCTCTTTCTTTTTTCTAATTGTCTTTCATTATTCAACGGGTATGATCTTTCCTGTTTTTCTGAGAAATTTTCAATTCTACTATAAAAGCAACTACCAAGCCCAAACCACCAAAAAGCAAGACATTTGCACCATAAATCAATGAAGTTAACTCGCTCATGCGCCAATTACGCTCTGTGAAATAATCGGGAACCGTGGTTGCACAAATAATATAACCAGTCAACAAGCCTAGTCCCATACCCAGCAACAAACAGCCAAATTTCAAGGCCGAAAAAGAAATCGGAGAAGATGACATGAAAGGAGTTCCTACAGGAAGAGGCAGGCTAAGCCTGTTCCCCAACATGGAAGGATCTAACTTGTCTCCCAATTTTTCTATCATAGTAAGACGCTCTTTCTTACCAACAAAAAGTTCAAATAATTTGTAGATTCCTAATGTAATGATACCTACAACAATCCAACCGGTAATGTAACCCATAATTTATTCGTATTTAAGTTATTAATTTTGTTCCTTTGTATTCATTAGACGCTGCGTAGCCAAAGAGGTTACACTTTTGAGAAAGAAAAAAATATTTTCTCTTTTTATGTAACCTCTCTCCCAGCCCTGCGTCTAATAGACAAAATGGAAAACGACGAAACACATATTATTCATAGGATATTAAAAGGAGAAACTTCTCTCTACGAATACTTCTTGGATAAATACAGTCAGCAAGTATTTATCTTGATTATACGCATCGTGGAGAATCAGGAGGATGCGGAAGAGTTGACCCAGGATACGTTCTTGAAAGCCTTTGAACATCTTTCGTCGTTTAAAGCAGAGAGTAGTTTCTCTACATGGATATACCGCATTGCATATAACACCGCCATATCGGCAACCAGAAAAAGAAAGCAAGAGTTAATTGTTATGGACAGTGCCATGTTAATGAATATATCCGACCAGCAAATAGACGATGCCCTGAATGATGAAAGCGGGGAACGGGTAGGAAAGCTCAATAAGGCCATCAAGAAACTGGATGCAGAAGAACGCGCCTTGATTTCCCTATTTTATAATGAAGAGAAAACTATCGGTGAAATCGCTCTTATCCTGGGACTGACGGAAAGCAATGCAAAAGTAAAATTGCATCGAATAAGAAAAAAATTATATATACTCATAACAGAAGCAGAATGAACAAGAAACAAAAAGATAAAGGATTAATGAAGGCTGTAAAAGAACAGCCCCAATTCCGGCTGACCTCCAATTTTACTTTCCGCACCATGCAGAAAGTAGAGGAAGCTATACTCTTACGTGAAAAGAAACAGGAGAGAAAGATGTTACTAGCTACTATTGCTGCTTCTCTATTCTTAATAATAAGCGGCAGCATCGGCCTGTATATTTATTTTGGAAATCACATTAAGGAAACTATGTATCATGCATTTCTTGCTGGCAGTCATGTTTTAAAAATACAAATTCCTCTCATTTATCTGCTATTCATCATAACTATACCCTTATTCATGGTTTTTGACCGATGGATGAGAAAACAATATTTTAAACGCCACTCTTGAAAAAACATTTTCCTCACCTATGATATAAAAAAGCATCGGAAACTTTACTATCCCGATGCTCCTATTATTTTATCTATTTTTCAAGCAAGTCTTTTAAAAATGCATCCAATTCTTCATCCAACCCCTTTAAAAGTTCATCATTCAGCAATAAAGTGTCTTCATCATCTATCAATAAAAGTTCGGTTACAGTTTCCCTATCCTCATCAACCAAAACAAAAGAATAAGGCTTCATTATAGCTAACTTATCCAAAACTCCCGTATCTTTCAATGCGTTGATCTCCCCACGAAGTATACGCTCTACTATTGTATAAAAATCATCTTCACTATAATCCACCCACTCTTCAATTATGGTACGTGACAATTCTTCGTCATCATCATTAAAAATAACTAATTCACCACTGTCCTGCTTAGGTTGCAAATGGATATCGGTGACTACCGTTCTCTCTCCATCCGCTATATATTTATCAACCGCTTCCCGAAGCGAAGACGCAATAGAAGCATGTGACTGTGCACTGAGTTTCATACCAAAATCAATTTTATATATTATTTATATCCAAAAGTACAAAAAAAATCTTTCTCTCAACACTTATTCTCTAAAAATTATCATCAAAACGTTTCATTTGTATTCTCAATTGGGATAGCTTACTCTCTCTTTTCTCTAACTCCAATGAATAAAAGGCTATCAATTGTTCATCCCTGCTGCCTGATTTCACCAAATTCTTCGCTTTACCCAACCATTCCTTGGCCTGTTCTACATTATCCTTTATTTCATAATATAGTGCAATATTAAAAGCCGCTTTCATCTTTTGCTGGCCTTTTCTCTTCTCATAGGCTATCTTCCACTGACTATACGCTTCATCCCAATTGTTCTCACGAAGATATACACCGGCATCGCGCATTTCAATATTCCCGCCATCGTAATAAAAACGAGCCACCTCATCCCAATGTGGCAACAGATGTTCTACTGGAATAGAAGCGGCATATTCCGAAGCTTCTTTTACTATCTTCCGGTCAGAAAGAGCTGGTTCTATTTCCCAGGAAATGGTATCTTGCTTGGCAACTACAAACAAAGGTTTATCACGATTGGGAATATATACTCTAACAATCGGAGATATAATTCCATCTACAGCATCTATAGGCATAGGAAAATCCGGATAGAACAGTACGCCGGGCTTAGTCTGAATATGAATACGATCAAAAGACAATATCATATCCACTCCCAAGTCCTCGCTCAATTTCCGTACTTCCTCTTTAGTCAGAATGACATTAACCCGTGGCACTTTATCCTGTGCCCGGAATACAGAATCACAGATAATGACCTGATCGAAATAATTCACATTGGCAATATTCTCTGCCAAAGCTTCGGATGCCACTTTACCATCGCCTTCCAATTCGCTGCTCAGTATTTCATGATTATCTTTAGTTTTCAGTACAGGCATATTGTTTATCACAGCCACTTTTCTCACAGCATCCGGAAAACTGACATCGGCTGCCTGTAACTGGTCAAAAGATATGGTCTGCAAACTGCTGCAGGAAGCAAAAAGTGTCCCGGCAACTAGAATTATTAATGAGGCGGATCTTTTCATATTATCATTTTTTCTTAGGGAACAAAAATACGCTTATTTATGTAAGAAGTAAGTTAAAAGGAATAAAAAAAACCGTCCGGGTAGTAAATTCTACCCGAACGTTTCTATAATAATCGTTATTTATCACGCATTTTGCCCGTGACAGTTCTTATATTTCTTACCGCTTCCGCAAGGACAAGGATCGTTACGACCCACTGTCTTTTCCGCACGAACCGGCTCACGCTTTACCTCGCGGGTGTCATGTTCGGCAGCAGCTTGCTGGTGAGGATCACTTAAATCCTGCTTTTCCTCTCTATACTGTTGACGAGGAGCCTGCGGTTCGGGAGCAGCTTCACGAACTTGTTCCGGTTCTTGAACCGGGATTTGTCCACGCATCAATACAGAAATGGTATTGTTATTGATCTTATTTACCATGTTGTCAAACAAATTGACAGATTCCAACTTAAAGATCAGCAGCGGATCTTTCTGCTCATAGCTAGCATTCTGTACAGAATGTTTCAGTTCATCCAGTTCACGCAGGTTTTCTTTCCATGCATCATCAATAGTATGAAGCAGAATCGCCTTCTCAAATGACTTCACAATCTCCTTGCCTTCTGTTTCATAAGCCGCCTTCAAGTTGACAGAGATATTATACAAGCGTTTGCCATCCGTAATAGGAATCATGATGTTTTCGTACATATGTCCTTGCATCTCATATACCTGTTTGATAACGGGATTGGCAATCTGGGCCATACGGTCTGTCTTGCGCTTGAAGTTGTTCATTGCCGCTTCAAAGGTTTTCTCAGCAAGATCTTCTTTTCTCATCTTGTTGTACTCCTCTTCTGTGAATGGTACTTCCATTGCCAATGTCTGCAATATTTCCATCTTCACATTATCAAAGTCGCCCAATTCTACAGCATAAGCGCAACGATCCCAAATCATATTCACGATATCCATACCGATACGCTCACCCATCAAGGCATGACGACGTTTGGTATAAACAGCCACACGCTGTTTGTTCATCACATCATCATATTCCAGCAAGCGTTTACGAATACCAAAGTTATTTTCTTCCACTTTCTTCTGAGCACGTTCAATGGAATTTGAAATCATCTTGTGTTCAATCATCTCACCTTCTTTGAAGCCAAGTTTATCCATTACACTGGCAATACGATCTGAAGAGAACAAACGCATCAAATCATCTTCCAATGATACAAAGAACACAGATGAACCCGGATCCCCTTGACGACCGGCACGACCACGCAACTGACGGTCCACGCGGCGACTTTCATGACGTTCCGTACCGATAATAGCCAAACCGCCCGCAGCTTTCACTTCCGGACTCAGCTTAATGTCGGTACCACGACCTGCCATGTTGGTAGCAATAGTCACGATACTCTTCTGACCTGCCTGTGCCACAATATCCGCCTCTCTTTGATGCAGTTTCGCATTCAACACATTATGCTCAATCTTGCGCATTGCAAGCATTTTGCTCAACATTTCAGAGATTTCCACCGAAGTGGTACCTACCAGAACAGGACGTCCTTCTTTTACCATTTCTTCAATCTCTTCGATGACAGCTTTATACTTCTCACGTTTTGTCTTATAAACGCGATCATTCATATCTTTACGGGCAATAGGACGATTCGTCGGAATAACAACGACATCCAATTTATAAATATCCCAAAGTTCTCCCGCTTCCGTTTCCGCTGTACCGGTCATACCCGACAATTTATGATACATACGGAAATAGTTCTGTAAAGTGATGGTAGCAAAGGTCTGGGTAGCAGCTTCCACCTTCACGCCTTCTTTGGCCTCAATAGCCTGATGCAAACCGTCAGAATAACGACGGCCTTCCATAATACGTCCTGTCTGTTCGTCAACAATCTTAACCTGTCCGTCGATTACAACATATTCGTCATCCTTTTCGAACATGGCATAAGCCTTCAGCAACTGGTTGATAGTGTGTACGCGTTCAGACTTGATAGCGTAATTTGTCATCAGTTCATCTTTCTTGGCCAGTTTTTCTTCTTCTGTCAAATCTGTCTCATTTTCCAAAGCAGACAATTGGGAAGTAATATCAGGCAAAACGAATAAAGTAGGATCTGCCGCATTTCCTGTAATCAGGTCGATACCTTTATCGGTCAAATCTACGCTGTTTTGCTTTTCATCAATTACGAAATACAATGGATCAGTGGCCTCAGGCATACGCTTGTTATTCTGTTCCATATAAATTTCCTCAGTCTTCAGCATACCTGCCTTAATACCTTGTTCACTTAGGAACTTGATTAACGGCTTATTTTTGGGCAGTGCCTTATGACTACGGAACAATGCCAAAAATCCCTCTTCCTGATCTTTCTTGTCATCCGATGCAATCAAGCGTTTGGCATCGGCCAAATATTGGGTAGCCAACTTTTTCTGAGCTTCAAACAGACGCTCTACCAAAGGACGGAGTTGCTCAAACAACTGATCCTCACCTTTAGGAACAGGACCGGAAATAATCAACGGAGTACGAGCATCGTCAATCAATACAGAGTCCACCTCATCGACAATAGCATAATTATGTTTACGCTGCACCAAGTCTTTTGGACTGACAGCCATATTGTCACGCAAGTAATCGAAACCGAATTCATTATTCGTACCGAAAGTGATATCGGCCATATAAGCTCTGCGGCGTGCATCAGAATTGGGCTGGTGTTTATCAATACAGTCCACACTCAATCCATGGAACTGATACAATGGCCCCATCCATTCCGAGTCACGTTTTGACAAGTAATCATTAACAGTAACTACATGTACGCCATTACCGGTCAGTGCATTCAAAAACACAGGCAAAGTGGCTACCAACGTCTTACCTTCACCAGTAGCCATTTCGGCAATCTTGCCTTTATGTAACACTACACCACCGAATAACTGCACATCGTAATGCACCATGCTCCATACCATGTCATTACCACCAGCAATCCAATGGTTCTGCCAAATCGCCTTATCGCCCTCAATACGCACAAAATCTTTTCCCTGAGCAGCCAGTTCACGGTCAAAATCGGTAGCGGTTACAACCAATTCCGGATTTTCAGAAAAACGGCGTGCAGTGTCTTTTACAATGGCAAAAGCCTGCGGAAGTACATCATCCAGTGCTTTTTCATATTTTTCCAGCACTTCTTTTTCCAGTTTGTCTATCTGCGCGAAGATGCCCTCACGATCTTCCAGTTCTGTAGTTTCGATAGTACCTTTCAATTCTTCTATCTTCTTTTGTTCCTCAGCAGCCGAATCAGAAATGTACTTCTTTAATTCTACTGTTTTTGCACGAAGCTCGTCATTGCTCAATTTGGCAATTTCCGGATAAACAGCCTTTATTTTATCAACCCATGGCTTGATTTCTTTCATGTCACGAGTGGCCTTATTTCCAAACAATTTGCCAATAAATTCATTAAATCCCATTGTATTTTTGTTTTTATTATTTTCTAATTTGATTACTTTTGAAAGTGCAAAGTTACAATAAAATGCTGATTTATTTGCACTTCTCTCCTTAATATTATTTTCTGATGTCTGTCATTGGTGCCAGAACGGCTGCATTAGGAGCACGAATACGCATGTAATGGGCTACGGTGGGTGCTATATTGCCTATTTTTATAGGCGCATGGATTATTTCCGGTTTCATTCCGTTCCCAATGAAAATCAATGGAGCCGACGCATATGAATAGCGTTGCACCTGCGTATCAAGCGAATGTTCACGGAATACAGTCCAGCCTGGTAAGACTTCTATCCATAAATCTCCGGAACATATCGGGTTATAGTAATTCTTAATTTTATCAATGGTAGGAGTCCACGCTCCCAATTGCAAACGTTGTGAAGAATACACATCTTTCACTCCGCTGAACTGTACCAAGAATTCTGCCGCACGATTTAATATCTCGGATATATTCAGTTGTTTCTGCTCTATCAGCTTATGATTCAAGTATATTTGCTGCTCAAAATGCGCCTCCACCCATTGTCCTTCACCGTAAATAGCTGCCAAATAAAGGTTCAACAGAGCAGAACAACGTTCAATATGGAATTCTCCACCCGGTATTTTATATTGAGGAGAATCAACAGGATCAGCGTCAGCATATCCTGTAGAGGTTATAAAGAATAAAGTATTGTTCAAACCAACCTTCCGGTCTATCAATTCCAATAATTCAGCAATACTGTTGTCCAGACGTACATAGGTATCCTGCATTTCCATCGGGAGTTCTGCAGGAGCCTTATGATCATAATTCCCGGCATAATATGCCAGTGACAAAAAGTCCGGAACAGCATCCTTTCCAATGGAAGTATTACTAAAACAAGCATTAACCAAACGGTTTACCTCATCATTAGCATAAGGGCTTGTTTTCAATTTACGGTATTTATTTTTCCGCTCGTCATCGAAATTATGCTTGAACGTAACTTGTTTGTTCTCGCTAGTCAAATATTTATAGACAGTCACAGGCAAATAAGGCTCCCACGACATATTGCCGATACGGAAATCCAATCCTTCACGGTCATTATAAGTAGTCACCCATGCAGGAAATGTACCATAATATGTACTGCCACTCCATTTTCCTGTTTCATCATTCAACCAGAATGCACCTTTCGAAGCATGACCGGCAGCCAACACCGCCATTTCACGTGTAGGAGCGATAGAATAAACTTCAGCTATTCCTTGTGTGGCTATTACCAACTCATCTGTCAAAGTCGACACCTTCATTTTCTGCGGAGAAGTGGACTCTGAAGTGTAAATACCCATAAAATCAGCATCGTCCACACAATTAAGGACTCGCAGAGTACTGCGGTCCATCCAGTTATCCCCCACGATTCCGTTGGTATAAGGTGTAGTGCCAGAATAAATGGCCGCTACAGCTGATGACTTATCCACATTAATAAAGTCATATTCGGCATTCCGATAAATCCGTCCTTCTCTCCACAACCGCTTGAAACCACGTTCACCGTATAAAGCCGAAAAAGCCTCTATATAATCAGTCCGCAACTGGTCAATAGTCAATCCGACCACCAACCTGGGAACCGCAGGAATGTTCTGTGCCTGCAACCCTGTTAATGCGATAACAGTCAAAAGAGAAGTTAAGATGCGTCCTTTCATTTATTGTTTTGTCTGTAATATAATAAAACGTGGTTTGCAGAACATATCAACAAACACAGTGCCAAAGGTAATACCGTTACATTGAATTTTTGCTGTACAAACGGCATTATCATTATAAAAAGTGTTAAATACACTACATTTATTGTATGATAGAGGTCTTTTTTACCTTTTATAGCTCGACAAACCATGACCGGAAGGTAAAGTAAAGGGATAGGATTCAATAAAAGGATAAGCCAATTGGACCCTACCGTAGGATGAGTAGAAAAAAGGACCAGGAAAGTAATGACACACCCCGCTAACCCTTGTACACCAAAAAGAAGCAAATCCCAAATCCAGATTATTTTCCTGGTTTTAAACTGCAACCATCCTACAAAACAAGTAATTCCTATTAAAATAAAGACACACGCCAGGGGTGACAATGGAAAACCGTCACCAACATTCTCCTGGTTCTGCACCACCACCTTTTTTTCCATGCAGAATCAAAGGACGCACGCTGTCACCTACTACTTATAGTCGCTTTTTTGCCGCTTCCAGCAAATAAAAGGGCGAACATCTGCTTACGCGCATCAATAGGCTTATCAGCTTCACTGCCCAAACACATATCAATGCCCAGTTCATCCCATTTGTGTCCTTTAGTATATTGATGGACAATATCCCGAAAAGAGAGTCCCTCCTTTCCTTCAGAATAAACAACCTTCCCTTCAATACACCTTTCTATTACATCACGCGCACGGGTGTGCAATTATCATAGAAAAAGTTATAACGGTAAACCCTATTCTCCGGCAGATAATTCTCTTCCAGCAATCTTCTGAGCTCCTGATTTTTCCGAAATAGTCAAATTCAATGTCTGCTGATAAACAGAGGAACCACGCATAGCATAACTGCCTTCAAAATAAGGATAACGGGTTACGCCCAATTCATAATCAGTTTCTCCTTTGACAAAACGATAGATAAAATGGGGAGTATTAAAGCTGAACATACCATAATTAAACACCCAGTCCTCTCCACGTGCCTTATCCTCATAGCGCAATGCCGTATGCCCGAACAAAGCATATATTTCCGTACCGGGAGCACAAGTCATCAGACTTACCTTTATGTTATCTTCCTGACCTCTAACCGATTGACCCAAGAAAAAGAATAACAATATCAATGCTATAATTAATTTATTCATAAATTCCATTCTCTGTTTACCGATGCAAAAGTACACCTAAATATTAATTAATTCCTCACAAATACCATTTTTTATTGCTATTCCTATTTATTTTTTGCGTTACTTTGCAGCCGAAAAAGCAAAGTTGTGAATTTAATAATCGACATAGGAAACTCAGTAGCCAAATTGGCTATATTCGACAAAGGCGAGTTAGTTGAAGTATTTCGTGGCTCCAATCATTCTTTAGATTGCCTCCCGATGCTTTGCTCCCGATACCCGTTGAAACGAGGTATCATAGCTTCTGTCATAACACTAAGCAATACGATCCGGCACCAACTGGAAAGATTGCCTTTTAACATCATCGAATTAAGTCATGAAACCCCTGTTCCCGTCACTAATTTATATAAAACGCCTCAAACACTGGGCATGGACCGTTTAGCAGCTGTGGTCGCAGCAAACTGGCTGAAGCCTGGACACGATGTGCTGGTTATTGATGCAGGAACCTGTGTCACATACGATTTTATTGACGCTGACGGAGCCTATCATGGAGGCAATATTTCTCCAGGAATGCGTATGCGTTTCAAGGCATTGAACATATTCACCGACAAACTTCCCAAAGTAAGCGCTAAAGGAGAAGTTCCGATGTATGGACAATCTACAGAAACGGCTATCCGGGCAGGAGTCATTCGCGGAATGGAATTTGAAATGAGCGGCTATATCACCCATCTTCAAAAGAATTATCCTGAGCTTTTGGTTTTTTTAACGGGCGGAGATGAATTTTCTTTTGATACAAAATTAAAAAGTATCATCTTTGCAGATAGATTTTTAGTATTGAAAGGTTTAAACAGAATATTAAGCTATAATGATAAATTATAAAAGACTGATTAGTGCGTCAATATTACTCACAGTCACAGGGCTGGCCGTAGCCCAAACAAGCACAAATTCTCCCTATACACGCTACGGCTTTGGTCAGTTAGCTGATCAAAATTTTGGTAACAGTAAAGCAATGGGAGGAATAGCATACGGTTTGCGAAACGGCTACCAAATCAACGCGTCTAATCCGGCATCTTATACAGCTATCGATTCATTGACATTCTTGTTCGATGCAGGAATGACTCTTCAAAATGCGAACTTCAAGGATGGTAATGTAAAAACCAATGCTAAAAACTCAAGTTTTGACTATTTGGCCATGCAATTCCGTCTATGGCAAAAAATGGGAATGACAGTTGGTTTTCTTCCATTTTCTACAGTAGGTTACAATATTTCCAAAACACATGATTTTGAGGATGTAGACAATAACGGAAAGTGGGCCGAATCTTATAATGGCGACGGAGGCTTTCACCAGGTTTTTTGTAGGATTAGGTTATAAAGTATTTAATAATTTGTCTGTTGGTGCAAATTTTTCATATCTTTATGGAGACATTACCCATCAATCCATGACAGCTATTGGAGCGACAGATACACGTAGTATCAAATTAGACAAATTTTCCATCAGTGATTATAAATTGGATTTTGGTTTACAGTATACTTATAAGTTAAACAAGAAAAACACAATAAATGTAGGTGCCGTTTATACACTGGGACATACCTTGCACGGAGATGCATATAAATATCATCAGACAGGTACGGAAAGTAATGGTTCCATTTATGTACAGTCACAAACTGGCGATACTATTCCAAACCCGTTTAAAATGCCACATACATTTGGTGCAGGTCTTACTTATGTATATGACAACCGCCTGACGATTGGGGTTGACTATACTTTACAAAAATGGAATACAGCCGATCTGACTTGGAGCAAGTTCAACAAAGAAAGTGTGGAAATGAATAACCGCACAAAAATAGCTTTTGGTGCGGAATTCGTACCAAGTTATATCAGCCACAACTATCTGAAGCGTATCCGTTACCGTATGGGAGCTTATTATTCAACTCCTTATAATAAGGTAAGCTATACTGATCCGGACACAGGAGCAACCAGTTTTCAAGACGGTGCACGCGAATATGGCGTCAGTGTAGGTTTCGGACTTCCCATGTTCCAAAGTAAATCTATGCTGAACATTTCCGGACAATACATTAAAGTCAGTCCTAAATTTAAAGGATTAATGGAAGAGAACTATTTGAGAATCAATATCGGGCTCACTTTCAATGAACGTTGGTTCATGAAATGGAAAGTGGATTGATAAATGGAGAGAAGCAAATAAATAACAACAACTAAATTTATATACGATGAAAATGAAGATGGTAACAGCGCTGTTCGTTCTTTCCTTAGGTACAACAGCTTCTTTCGCTCAGACCGGAGCGTCAGACGGATCAAGATTCGGACATGGTGAAGACAGTATCCGATGCTTGAAAAATATCAGTATTTACACTGAGTATGTCAAAACTAACAATTTCAAGGACGCCTATACTCCTTGGATGAGCGTATTTACAGAAGCCCCCCAAAGCTCAAGTAAGTACTTATACTAATGGTGCAAAAAATTCTTCGTGCTTTAATAGCCGGTGAAAAACGATGCAGCTAAGCAAAACAATACTTCAATGAACTGATGAAAGTTCACGACCAGCGTATCCAATATCTGGACGATTTGAACAAGTTGGTTAAAAGAGATGCTACAAAGGGTTCAATTATCGGAATGAAGGCACATGACTACTTCACAATGGGTGGACAGGACATGAATGAAGCATACAACATGTTCAAAGAAGCCATTGAACTTGAAAAAGAAAATTCCGACTATTTTGTATTACAAGAATTCATGGATGCTGCTGCCCGTAAAATGAAGAGTGATGAAGCATACAAAGAACAATTCATTCAGGATTACTTGTTTGCATCAGGAGTTGCTGATGGAGCTTTAAAAGCTGCTACAAAGGAAAATGACAAAAAATTATTGAAAGTGGCAAAAGACAATATCGATGCATTTTTCATTAACAGTGGTGTAGCGACTTGCGACAACCTACAAGCTATCTATGCTCCGAAAGTTGAACAAAACAAAACTAATTTGGATTATCTGAAGCAAGTTATTTCTGTAATGCAGATGCTAAACTGTACAGAACAGGAAGCTTACTTTGCTGCATCTGAAGCCGCACATGCCATCGAACCGACTGCCGAAACTGCTGTAGGTTGCGGATACATGTATTACAAGAAAGGTGATATGGACAAATGTATCGACTATTTTGATCAGGCTATCAACTTAGAACAAGACCCATTAAAGAAAGCCGACTATGCATACAAAACCGCTGCTATTTTATTCAGCAAAAAACAGTTGAGCAAGGCAAAACAATATGCGCTGAAGTCAATCTCATTGGATGGAAACAATGGTAAGCCTTACATTTTAATTGCTAATATGTATGCATCAAGCCCTAACTGGAGTGATGAAGCCGCATTGAACAAGTGTACTTATTTTGCTGTTATCGACAAATTACAGAAAGCAAAAAGTGTAGATCCTAGTGTTGCTGAAGAAGCAAATAAACTAATTGGTACTTATGCAGCCCATACTCCTAAAGACGCAGACTTGTTCTTCCTCAGCTTGAAGAAAGGTGACTCTGTTACAATCGGTGGATGGATTGGTGAAACAACAACTATCAGATAATTATGTCGTCTGAAAAAAAAACAAGAATCACACTTTATATTTCTAAACATAACAGTTGCCATTTGGGCAACTGTTATGTTTGTTTTATTCCCAGCATGCTCAGGAGGCGAAAAAAATCTGGCGGAAGCCATTACAGAAAGAGATTCATTGCCTAGCATGAAAACATTGGGGGTTACTACCCTTATATCCGATTCCGGTATTACCCGCTACAAAATTATCACAGAAGAATGGGAAATTTATGATAAAAAGAACCCTCCTTATTGGGCTTTTGAAAAAGGAGTTTATCTGGAAAAGTTTGATTCCCTATTCCATATTGATGCCAGCATAAAAGCCGATACAGCCTATTACTACGAGAAAAAGAAACTTTGGGAATTGAGAAGCAATGTGCATATCCGCAGCCAAAGAGGCGACAAATTTGACACAGACCTGCTCTTTTGGGATGAAAAACAGGAAAGGGTCTATTCTGACAAATTTATCCGCATTGAACAAGAAGACAAAATCATTACCGGTTATGGATTTGAATCCAACCAGCAAATGACAGAATATCAAATTTATAATAACACAGGTATTTTCACTGTAGAAGATACAGCACCAGCAGACAGTACAAAAGCTGTTGCAAATAGCACCAGAACTGATTCGATACGCTAATTCACTCACTATTATGGGTATTATTATACAAATTCTTATCACAATGGCTTTTTCCGCTTTTTTCTCCGGCATGGAAATAGCCTTTGTTTCATCCAATAAATTACGTTTTGAAATGGATCGTAACAGCCAAAGCATAAATTCACGTATACTTTCCATCTTCTTTCATAATCCGAACAATTTTATCTCTACCATGTTGGTAGGGAACAACATCGCTTTGGTCATTTACGGTATATTGATGGCACAAGTCATTGAACAAAACTTGCTGGCAGGATTGATAGACAACCACTTTTTATTAGTACTGATCCAAACAATTATTTCCACATTAATCATCTTGGTCACAGGAGAGTTCCTGCCTAAAACCTTATTTAAGATTAATCCCAATTTCACTCTGAATATTTTTGCAGTTCCCACTTACATTTGCTATGTCTTGCTCTATCCCATCAGCAAGTTTGCTTCGGGAATATCCAATATATTACTTTACATTATAGGCATTAAAACAAATAAAGAAGCCAATGAAAAAGCTTTTACCAAAGTCGATCTAGATTACTTTATTCAAAGCAGTATACAAGATGTTCAAAATGAACAAGACATAGACACCGAAGTCAAGATATTCCAAAATGCACTAGATTTTTCGAATATCAGAATTAGGGATTGTATGGTACCTAGAACCGAAATTGTTGCCATAGAATATGGAACTCCCATAGAAGAACTAAAAGCCCGCTTCATTGAAAGCGGAATCAGTAAAATCATTGTCTATAAAGAAAACATTGACAATATTATAGGTTATATCCATTCTTCTGAAATGTTTCGTGAACAGACCGACTGGACTAAGAGTGTCCGCCAACTACCTATTGCTCCCGAAACGATGGGAGCGCATAAGCTGATGAAACTATTCATGCAGCAAAAGAAATCCTTAGCTGTAGTAGTCGATGAATTCGGAGGTACATCCGGCATCGTGGCGCTAGAAGATTTAGTGGAAGAAATTTTCGGTGAAATAGAAGATGAGCATGACACGACTTCTTACATAGCCAAATCTGTCGGTGACAATGAATACATCCTTTCCGGACGTCTGGAAATAGAAAAAGCCAATGAATTGTTCTCACTTGGCCTACCGGAAAATGATGATTACCAAACTATCGGTGGACTCATCCTGCACCAATACCAAAGCTTCCCCAAAATACATGAAGAGATCACTTTCGATAAATTCCATTTCAAAATAATTAAAGTAACAGCAACCAAAATTGAATTAGTAAAGTTGAAAGTAACCGAATAATAGATTTTTTTCACAATAAAATAGCTTGTAAGCTGCATTTTTTGTATCTTCGTGCGCTAAATCTATGAAGTATAAAAAACAATAAACAAAAATAGTAAAATTAAATGGCAACATTACAAACAATCAGAAGTAAAGGCCCTCTGTTGGTCGTTGTAATCGGACTTGCCCTCTTCGCATTCATTGCCGGAGACGCATGGAAGGTTCTCCAACCACATCAGGGTAAACAAGACGTAGGTGAAGTGAATGGAAAAACACTTACAGCACAAGAGTATCAAAAAATGGTAGACGAATACACAGAAGTCATTAAATTGACACAAGGTGTTTCTGCATTAAATGACGACCAACTGACTCAAGTGAAAGACCAAGTATGGCAATCTTACGTAAATAACCAATTAATCGCAGCAGAAGCTGCAAAATTGGGACTGACTGTCAGCAAAGCTGAAGTTCAAGCAATCATTGAGGAGGGTACTAACCCCTTATTAATGCAAACTCCGTTCCGCAATCCGCAAACCGGTGCTTTCGACAAAGATATGCTGAAAAAATTCCTGGTAGATTACGCTCACCTGGATGCAAGCAAAATGCCTGCACAATATGTAGAATACTATCAAAAAATGGGAGCTTTTTGGAATTTTATTGAAAAGACTTTGATCCAATCTACTTTAGCTGAAAAATATCAGAACCTGATTGCAAAATCATTGATCTCAAATCCGGTTGCAGCTGAAGATGCGTTTACATCACGCACTGAACAATCAGACGTTTTACTGGCTGCAATTCCTTATTCTTCTATCAGCGATTCAACTATCACGGTTTCAAACAGCGAAATCAAAGATCTGTATAACAAGAAAAAAAGTTCTTTCGAACAGCCGGTTGAAACTCGTAACATCAAATACATTGATGTATTGGTAACTCCATCTGAAGAAGATCGCAAAGAAGTATTAAATGAAGTAACCGAATATGCCAACCAGCTAGGTACCGCTGCCGACATGAACACATTCATCCGTTCCACCGGCTCTGTTGTTCCTTTTTCTGAAATTGCAATCAACAAGACTGTATATCCTAATGATGTAGTTGCTCGTTTGGACTCTGTAACTATCAACGAAGTATATGGTCCTTACTATAATCAGGCAGATGATTCATATAATGCTTTTAAAATTATTGCCAAGCAGACTGCTCCCGATTCAATCCAATATCGTCAAATTCAGGTATATGCTGAAGATGCTGCTAAAACCGCAACTTTAGCCGATAGTATTTTCAATGCACTGAAAGATGGAGCTGACTTTGCTGATATCGCAAAAAAATATGGTCAGACAGGTGAAGCAACCTGGTTGACTGCACGCAACTATGAAGGTGCTGCATTAGATGCTGACAATGCTAAATACATCAACACATTGATTAATTCTAATGTTAAAGAATTAAGCAATCTTCAGATCGGACAAGCTAACGTTATTCTTCAAGTGTTGGATAAAAAAGCCATGAAAGATAAATATAAAGTTGCAGTGATTAAACGTCCGGTTGAATTCAGCAAAGAAACATACAACAAGGCATACAATGATTTCAGCCAATTCGTAGCGCAGAACACTACAATGGATAAGATTGTTGCCAATGCAGAAGAAAGCGGATACCGCTTGTTAGAACGTGCTGATTTCCGTAGCGCAGAACACCGTGTGGGTGGTGTAAAAGGAACCCGTGAAGCGTTGAAATGGATTTTTGCAGCCAAAGAAGGTGAAGTGTCTCCATTGTATGAATGTGGTGAGAACGATCATCTGATGGTAGTTGCTCTTGAAAAGATTAATCCTGCCGGATATCGTAATATCAACTTGGTTGCCGACATGCTGAAAGCAGAAATCATCAAAGATAAAAAAGCTGAAAAACTGATAGCTGAAATGAAAGGCGCAAACAGCATTGCCCAAGTGAAAAATATGGCAAATGCAGTTAGCGATTCTGTAAAACATATCACTTTCTCTGCTCCGGCATATGTTTCAGTAACTCGCGCCAGCGAACCAGCTTTAGGTGCTTATGCAAGCAAAGCTGAAGTAAACAAGTTAACTGGTCCTATCAAGGGTAATGCAGGTGTTTACATGATTCAGGTTTATAACAAAGAAAAAAGTGCAGAAGAATTTGATGCTAAAAACGAAGAAAACAACTTGTCTAATATGGCAGGACGTTATGCTAGCAGTTTCATCAATGACCTCTACAAAAAAGCTGAAGTGAAAGATGACCGTTATCTGTACTTCTAATCTGTAGTATATAATCTTATAAATATAAAAACAGGCTGTATCAAATGATTGGTACAGCCTGTTTTATATTCTTCCTGTCGTTGGTGACAGGACGTTTTTTTAAAAGATCAAGAGCTTTTAAAAAAAGATAACCGCCTTTTTAAAAAAGAACAAGAGCTTTTTTAAAAACGTCTTGATCTTTTTTACCCCTGCCGGAAATTCCATCGTAAGCCTCATTTCGTAGAAACCCTTCTCATGCATACTTCTTACGATAGAAAAGCCTGAAAATGTCCTACTTTGCATCAAACACAAACAGCCTGTAAAAAATATACATAACTGACAACAAGCATGTTATGTAAAAAGAAACTTCAAAACATAGTGAGGGCATGAGAGTATAAGTGAGAGCAAGTATTTTTACCGTCAACACATAAGTAATTTATAATTAGCCTGTTATACACACAATGAGAGCATGAGGGCATACATGCTCGAAGTTCCTGTATCGAAAAGCTGACAGGTCAGAGATACTTCCGAAAGTTGACCGAAGAACAAAATGATCCTTCAAGAACGGTAATCCTCCTTAATGTTACAGGTGTACTCCAAAAACTGTCAAAACATCGAAATCTCAAGTCCAAAGTAGCAATATGTATAAGCTACCAACTAAAAATAATGGGAATGGTGAATTGATTCACATAAAACTCCCGATACCATTTCTTTGAATTGAAATAATACCCCGTACTCCATTTTTCATTCACTAATTGAAGTACCCGCAATGCTTCGGCATCCATTAATGGATCAAGTCCTCTCACCAGCCGAAAATCTTTCATTGAACCATCTATATCCACATTGAAACTATAAATCACCCGTCCCTGCTTTCCCGTAGCTTTCATTTCGGGAGTTATTTTCAGATGAGAATTTATAAATTGCGTCAAAGCAACAGTACCACCGGGATAAGAAGAGTATCTATAAGGCTCCCAAGTGGTCTTTTCCAAATCTTCCTGTGCACATTCCCTATACAATAAATAATGTTCCAGATCCTCTTTCCAAAAACGCATAGTCAAAAAATAATCATATGGCACAGGTTTCTGTTTTTCATGGCAGGAATCAGCCGGGGAAAATTAGAAAGAATACGTATAGCCTCTTTATCAAAAGCCGGATGAGTGCCTTTTATCACACGGATATTCATAATCTCCCCGTTTTCATTCACCGTAAAACGGCAAATAGCAACGGCTTTATCCACTTTATCATCAGGCCAACCCATATTTCCCATAACAAGACTACGAATATCATCTGGAAAGACAGGCATGGAATCGACAAATTGTCCCCTGCAAGATTCCAGAACTTGCTGCTGCCGCCAAATACGGTCACTGTAAATATCAGGATTAAAAGGAATATGAAAGACTACAGTACTATCTATATCTCTACCCGCTTTCTTTGCAGGCTGCCATTCACGCATCCCCTCAATCACATCTTCGGCCGCCTTGGCAAACAAAGGATGAGTGGCTTCAATATATTTACTACGGACAATACCCAAACTATCAATGCGGAGTGTACACACTGCTTCACCTGCAATATCCGCCTTTAATAAAGAATCCGGATATACAAGCTGCCACACAGCATAATCCGTAATACCTTTTACTGTGGGATAATATGGTGGAAGATTCATATTCTTTTGTGCATAAAAAGATAGAAAGGGAAATATGCACCCTATTAATAAAAGTGATAATCTATTATTCATGTCTAAGTCAAGTTTTCACAAAATTAGCGACTACACATGATATAAACAATACCACTAACATTAATATATATAAAAGAAAGCGGAGATGCCTCATCGCACCCCCGCTTTCTATACTAAATACTAACTATTAATTATTTTCAGGACGAAGTTTACGTACGGTTACAGCCGTCTGCCACATTTCGCTTTCACGCAATGCTTTCAATTCTTCTTCCAATTTTTCACGATAATCGGGTTTAGAGTTAGAATCGATAGAAATCTGAGCCTCGTTGCCAGTCTTCACACTGTGATATAACTTTTCAACTACAGGTTTGATAGCATCATGAAACGGAGTCATCCAATCCAATGCACCGCGCTGAGCAGTAGTAGAGCAGTTAGCATACATCCAGTCCATACCATTCTTAGCAAACAAAGGCATCAATGACTGGGTTAATTCTTCTACAGTTTCATTAAACGCTTCAGAAGGGCTATGTCCGTTTTCACGCAATACTTCATACTGAGCCAACAACAATCCTTGGATAGCCCCCATTAAAGAACCGCGTTCACCAGTCAAGTCAGAAGTTGCTTCACGCTGGAAAGTAGTTTCGAACAAATAGCCTGAACCGATACCAATACCCAATGCAATAGTACGTTCATAAGCCTTGCCGGTTACATCCTGATAGATAGCGTATGAAGAGTTCAAACCACGACCTTCCAAGAACATGGTACGCAGTGAAGTACCCGACCCTTTAGGAGCTACCATGATCACATCAATATCAGCAGGAGGAACTACCCCTGTACGGTCACTCCAAGTAATAGCAAAGCCATGAGAGAAATAAAGTGCCTTGCCTTGAGTCAAGCAAGGTTTGATAGTCGGCCATACAGACATAACAGCTGCATCAGATAACAGACACATTACGATAGTCGCTTTCTGACAAGCCTCTTCAATACCAAACAGAGTTTCACCCGGAACCCATCCGTCAGCAACTGCTTTTTCATATGTTTTTCCCGGACGCTGACCAACGATTACATTGAAACCATTGTCCCGGAGATTCAAAGACTGCCCCGGTCCTGCACACCATACCCGATCACAGCGATTGTTTCATCTTTCAATACTTCACGTGCTTTTTCCAAAGGAAATTCATCGCGGATAACTACAGTTTCTGTAACGCCGCCAAAATTCAATTGTGCCATTTTAAATTAT
>ENA-OQBD01000391-OQBD01000391.1-human-gut-metagenome-genome-assembly--contig:-NODE-391-length-24136-cov-6.673997_pt1 | contig 24136 bp, 20 predicted proteins | sample MGYA00242742_ERZ504543 | MGnify/ENA primary metagenome ERZ504543 (study PRJEB26092, sample SAMD00036239) | human gut metagenome | host: Homo sapiens | study: EMG produced TPA metagenomics assembly of...
TTATACAGGTGTAACTCTTGCGGAATATTACCGGGACATGGGTTACGACGTAGCTATCATGGCAGACTCCACTTCCCGTTGGGCAGAAGCTCTTCGAGAACTGTCCGGCCGTCTGGAGGAAATGCCTGCAGAGGAAGGTTTCCCTGCATATCTGGCATCCAAGCTGTCCGCATTCTATGAACGTGCAGGAATGATGCAGAACTTAAACGGAACCGAAGGCTCTGTCTCCATTATCGGAGCAGTTTCTCCACAGGGTGGTGACTTCTCAGAGCCTGTCACACAAAACACCAAACGTTTCGTCCGCTGCTTCTGGGGACTGGACAAATCCCTTGCCTATGCCCGTCACTTCCCGGCAATCCACTGGCTCACCAGCTACAGTGAATATCTGGAAGACCTGACTCCATGGTACAGAGAACATGTTTCCCCGAAATTTGTAGCAGACAGGAATCAGCTCATGGCAATCCTGAATCAGGAGAGCTCCCTGATGGAGATTGTCAAGCTGATCGGAAGCGACGTTCTTCCGGATGACCAGAAACTGACGCTGGAAATTGCCAGAGTCATCCGTCTGGGCTTCCTCCAGCAGAACGCTTTTCACGCAGAAGACACCTGCGTACCAATGGAAAAACAGTTTAAAATGATGGAAACGATCCTCTATCTTTATGAAAAATGCCGTGCACTCATCAACCGTGGAATGCCGGTTTCCGTACTGAAAGAGGGGAACAACATTTTTGAAAAAATTATTTCCATTAAATATGATGTGGCAAATAATCAGCTTGATAAATTCGACCAATACAAGCAGGACATTGATACTTTCTATGATAACATAATGGAAAAAAACGGCTGATGCCGGAACAGTTACATTCATAGTCATAAACGGCTATGAGTCGTAACAGAGAGGAGAAGTTTATGGCAATTGAATATTTAGGCTTAAGCGAAATAAACGGACCTCTGGTGGTCCTGGAAGGCGTCAAGAATGCCTCCTATGAGGAAATCGTAGAATTTCACATGGATGACGGGACTCGCAAGATCGGCCGTATTATTGAGATTTATGAGGACAAAGCTGTTATCCAGGTTTTTGAAGGAACAGACGGTATGTCCTTAGGCAATACCCATACCCGGCTGACCGGACGTCCCATGGAAATCGGGCTTTCCCCGGAAATCCTCGGACGAACCTTTAACGGTATCGGACAGCCCATCGACGGTCTGGGGGACATCACCCCGGAGGTAAAATTAAACATCAATGGTCTGCCGCTGAACCCGGTAGCACGTGAATATCCCAGAAACTATATCAACACCGGCATTTCCGCAATCGACGGACTGACCACCCTGATCCGAGGACAGAAGCTTCCGATCTTTTCCGGAAATGGTCTTCCACACGACAAGCTGGCTGCACAGATCGTACAGCAGGCTTCTCTGGGAGAGGACTCTGATGAAGATTTTGCCATTGTTTTCGCGGCAATGGGTGTCAAATATGACGTAGCGGAATTTTTCCGCCGTACCTTCGAGGAAAGCGGTGCTGCAGACCATGTAGTTATGTTCCTGAATCTTGCAAATGATCCGGTTGTTGAACGTCTTCTTACACCGAAGATCGCCCTCACTGCCGCAGAGTATCTTGCTTTTGAAAAAGGAATGCACATCCTGGTCATCCTGACAGACATCACATCCTTCTGCGAGGCCATGCGAGAGGTTTCCTCCTCCAAAGGTGAGATTCCGTCCCGTAAAGGTTATCCGGGTTATCTGTACAGTGAGCTTGCAACCCTGTACGAACGTGCAGGTATCGTAAAAGGCAAACCGGGTTCCGTAACCCAGATCCCGATCCTGACCATGCCAAACGATGATATCACTCACCCGATCCCTGACCTTACCGGTTATATCACCGAAGGTCAGATCGTTCTGGACAGACAGCTTCATGGACAGGCAATCTATCCGCCTATTAACGTACTGCCATCTCTTTCCCGTCTGATGAAGGACGGTATCGGTGAAGGCTATACAAGAGCAGACCATCAGGACGTGGCAAATCAGCTTTTCTCCTGCTATGCAAAGGTTGGAGATGCCAGAGCCCTTGCTTCCGTTATCGGTGAGGATGAGCTTTCCCCGCTGGATAAACGCTATCTGGTATTTGGTAAAGCCTTTGAGAGTGAATTTGTCGGCCAGTCCGAAACCGAGAACCGAAGCATCACCGAAACTCTGGATAAGGGCTGGGAGCTTCTGGGACTTCTTCCGAAAGAAGAGCTCGACCGAATTGATACGAAGATCCTCGACAAGTACTATCACGAAACAGTACGCTAAAAGAAGCGAGGTGATTACATGGATCCGAATACCTTTCCCACCAAGGGAAACCTGATACTTGCAAAGAACTCACTGAAGCTTTCCCGTCAGGGCTATGAACTGATGGACAAAAAGCGTAACATCCTGATTCGTGAAATGATGGAGCTGATCGATCAGGCAAAGGATATCCAGACACAGATTGATGTGACTTTCCGCACTGCCTATACAGCACTGCAGAAAGCCAATATGGAGATTGGTATCGCCTTTGTCCAGCAGATTGCGTGTACGGTTCCTGTCGAGAACTCTATACGCATTAAAACCCGAAGTGTTATGGGTACGGAAATTCCTCTGGTGGAATATGACAAAACCACTAACACTCCCACCTATGCCTACTACAGCACAAAGATGTCTCTGGACGAAGCCAAGGCTGCCTTTGAAAAGGTAAAAGAGCTGTCCATCCGCCTGTCCATGGTGGAAAATGCAGCCATCCGCCTTGCAGCCAATATCAAGAAAACTCAGAAACGTGCCAATGCTCTGAAGAATATCACTATTCCGAAGTACGAGGCACTGACCAAAGATATCCAGAATGCACTGGAGGAGAAAGAACGTGAGGAATTTACCCGTCTGAAAGTCATCAAACGAATGAAACAGAAATAGTGTATATCTGAAAACAGCCGAATGAATATTTATTATTCATCCGGCTGCTTTTTTTATCTGACGTATGATAAGGACATCTAACACAGGACTTCATGCTGTGTGGATAATATCTGTGAAAAGTTATCCCCATTCGAATTCATTTTGTGCATTTCTCATCCACATCTGTCTCTCCTATGTGGAAATTTCCTGTTTCTGTCAAATGTATTCTTTTTTTCATTGTTGTTGTAGATTTCAGCAGAATATCTTTTCGAATATTCTGATTATTTATGTATATATTATTATATTTTGTCTTTTTTGTACAATATTATATGTTTTTTAGAATATAAAAATGTCAATAGATTTGTGGATTTTTTCGCCAAAAATGTCGATTTATCATTTTACACAAACATCTGTTTCTTTTTTACTTATGTAAATCGAGTATTCCACACACATAAAATGTGGATAATGTGGATAACTTTGTGTATAACTTTAATTTACGGGATTTTTCAATAACCGGGTATGTGGATAGAGTGTGTATGACTTTATCCACTTTTCCCACCTCTCGACATTCTTTGTGCAATTTGTCGAATCATATAATTTTAAGCATTACAGCTATTCCATAAACGTACCTACAGCTGCCGGCTGCTCATAATCATAGTTGGAAATCTTGATTCCCGTTGCAGCACCACTGGCATGGATAATCTTGCCGTCACCGATATAAAGTGCCACATGGTCAACATATCCGCTTCCGTAGAATACCAGATCTCCCGGCTCAAGCTGACTGATGTCTTTCTTTGTGGAAGCATCACACTGCGCTGCAGCCACACGTGGAAGACTGTATCCGAAATTAGCAAATACAGACATTACAAATCCTGAACAGTCTGCACCGTTTGTCAGGCTTGTTCCGCCGTAAACATACGGATTTCCCTCAAACTGCAGTGCAAAATCCACAACCGCCTGACGTTTCTCAAGACGCTGTTCCTCTGCCTTCTTCGCTTCCTCTTCAGCTTTCTTTCTGGCCTCTTCCTCCGCTTTTTCTTAATTTCTTCTACTGTCTGCTGAATAAACTGCAGAGCATCTTCTTTCTCCTGCTCTGCTTTTTCGGAAGCTTTCTGCGCTTTCTCCACTCTGCGTTCCTCTCTGATCTGTGCAGCTTCCTCTTCCTTCGCAACAAACTCCTGTGTCTGTTCCTCTGTCTGCTTCGCCAGTGTACTTGCCAGAGCACTTACACTTCCTGTTCCATCAGAAACGCTGATGCGCCATCATCAAACTGTGCTGCGCTTACACATACCCCCTTGTGTCAGAACCACAGAGCTCATAATTGCTGCCATCAAAATTGTCTTTATTTTATTATTCATTTTACTAATCAACTCCTGTTATACATCGCTGTAAAATTATTACATTTTTATTACGTTTTGTTACACATTTGTGTATGTTAACATAACATCCCAATTTTGTCAAATGAAAAAAGTGTGACGAGCATTTGAAAGGATGTTATGTTACTGAAAGCATACTTCATGCTTTCCTTCAATAAGATAGTAAAAAACAGCTTCCGAGGTGGATATGCGTATTCATAAAAATATCCCCAAAAGAATCCTCAGCCTGTGTCTGGTCTTTGCCATTGGCATCAGCATGGGTGTTCTCTCCGACCACTTTGTTTCTGAAAACTCCCGTTTTCAGACCTTTACGGAAAAATTATTCCGGTCCGAAGTATGCAGCAATAACCTCACCCTTCACTACACTCTTGCACACCCTGAAAAAAAAGGTATCAGAAAGCCCGAGGCAACTCTTGGAACTGCACTTTCTGACCCGGCTAAGACCACCAGTCTCTGTCAGGAATATGAGAAAGAGCTGAAATCCTTTGCCTATTCCAGACTCTCCGAAGAAAACCGGCTTACCTGTGATATGCTTCTTCTCTATTTTCACACCAGAGCTTCCCTTGGAAAAAACAGCATCCTGGATGAGCCGCTGGGACCAGGCCTGGGTGTGCAGGCACAACTTCCCATTCTTCTGGCGGAATATACTTTCCGGACAAAAGAAGATATCTCTGATTATCTGAAACTTCTGAGTACCGTCAGGCCATATTTTCAAAGTATTATAAAACTGGAAAAGCAGAAATCCCAGTCAGGGCTTTTCATGAGCGACACAACTCTGGACCGTATCCTGAAACAATGTCATTCTTTTGTCGCGAATCCTGATTCCAACTACATGGATGATATTTTTGCGCAGAAACTGAAAGCTTTCTCCAACCCTGCATTTAGCAGCGAAGATCAGAAAAAACTCTGTACATATCATCATAAACTGATCTTAACCGAAGTGATCCCTGCTTATCAGGAACTGGCAGACAGTCTGGAAAGTCTTCGCGGTACAGGCAAAAGCAGCCGGGGCCTGGCATTTTTTGAGGGTGGGCGTGAATATTACCTTTACCTGCTGCAAAGCCAGACAGGAACCTATGTACCTGTCGGACAAATCGAGAAAAGGATGTCAGCTCAGCTTTTGTCCGATTACCGGGAGATATCTTCTCTGCTGAAACAGGATCCCTCCCTGATCGACAGGCTGAATCAATGTTCCAGTGAACTTACACTGACACCAACTCAGATGCTGGAGAAGCTTCCGGAATTGATGGAAAAAGATTTCCCGGAACTGAAAGATGCCACTTACGAACTCCGCACCGTCCATCCTTCCATGAAGAAATTCTTAAGTCCTGCTTTTTACCTCACACCGCCTGTGGATACCCGAAGCCCCAACGTGATCTACATCAATGATTCCGGGCGCACCTCTTCTCTGGAACTTTTCGGCACACTGGCACATGAAGGATTTCCCGGCCACCTTTACCAGACAGTTTCTTTTGCCGGAAACAATCCCTCTGACATCAGATATCTGGTCACCTCCTCCGGCTATGTGGAAGGCTGGGCAACCTACGTGGAATCCTACGGCTATGAATATGCCGCCTCCCTTATGAATGATCCGGATTCTGCCAAAAATGCCGTCCGGCTTGCCTGGTTAAACCGGAGTATGAATCTGTGTATTTACTCCCTGATCGATATCGGCATTCATTACAGGGGCTGGGATGCATCCCGCACTGCTGTCTTTCTGAAAGCATTTGGCATCAACAATGCTTCTACTGCTGCCGAAATCTATCAGTATATTGTGGAAACTCCCGGTAACTATCTGAAATACTATTGGGGATATCTGAATTTCCTTGACTTGAAAACAGTCTGTCAGAAAAGACTTGGAGATGATTTCGACCTGAAAGAATTTCACCGCCGGATTCTGGACATCGGACCTGTACAGTTTCCGGTTCTGGAAAAATACATGAAATAAACGAATTACTGTTCACTCGTTACGGTTTGACATTTTCTGTAAAACATTTTAGAATATTTATATCTGTTTGTAATTATTCAGCAGTCTGCTATTTTGCAGGATATTTTGACCTGTCACTGTAAGGATACTGCTGAATAATTACCAAATATTTATCATTGGAGGTGACGTTCAATTATGCTTAATGTACCGGAAAATCTGTCAGGTGCAGTAAACAGACAGACCGTTCTGACTATCAACACTAAAAAAGTCATGGAACCATTATCCTCACACAGCATAGGCAGCATCAATAATATGAGCTGCAGAAATTCCCCCCATACCCGCTCTGCGCCAGTTACAGCTTCATCTTCTGTCAGAGCCACCGCTTCGTCTGCTGATTCATCTTCTGTCAGAACTACAGCTCAATCTGCCGCCAGAACTGTCCCAATCTTAAAAAATCCTGCTCGAAAGGGACAGAAGGTTTCTCTCGAAACCAATGCCCGGATTACAGGAATCCGGGCATATCTGGGATGGGACATCACTAATCCTGAATGTGATGTGGATGTATCCGCTTTTCTTCTGAATAATACAGGCAAGGTTATCGGCGATTCCTGGTTTGTCTTCTACGGTCAGGAAACAAGCCCGGATGGAAGTACTGCTTTTGGGGCAGGTCAGGAAGAGAATCATGAGATCATATCTGTGGACTTTAACAGACTGAATCCTGCTGTATCCAGAATCGTTTTTGTCCTTACTATAAACGAAGCACTGGAAAAACATCTGAATTTCAGTATGCTGAGAGATGCCTACATAAAAATCACCGATACTTCTGATACAGAGCTGGTCAGCTTCAAAATGGACGAATACTATTCCAACGTCACTTCCATGATGATCGGAGAAGTGTACCGACACAATGGAATCTGGAAATTCAATGCAATCGGAAACGGAGTCACAAGAGATCTCGCCGGGCTCTGCGAGCTATATGGGGTTCAGGTAATCTGAGAAAGGAAGGCACTATCATGTTGTCATTTGAAACCATCAACGAATTAACACTGAAAGTTACATGCACCGGCAGCGATGTTATTTTTGTAAAAGCCGGAGCTTTTATAGCCGGAGATAATTGCGGTCCAAAGAATTACCGTTTTGAAAAGGTACTTCTTGGTCCACAGCAGAGTGTCGGACAGGCTTTATTTGGACAGCTTGCCAGAAGAGTCACAGGAGAAAATATTCCGCTGATGAAGGTCAGTCTGAACGGTGATTCCGTTACATATTACGCCAATTACGGACAGCACGTTGTCATCTATCAGCTGGCGCAGGGCGAAACCATCTCCGTTGAATCCGAGAATATTCTGGCATTTACCCAGGATTGTGATTACAGTGTCCGTTTCATCGGTGTGGGTGTACTTTCCCAAAAAGGTCTTGCTACTTCCACACTTACGGCCAGAGGCAGGAATGCATATGTTGCCGTATTGTCAGACGGCAACCCTGTTGTACTGAGCAATGTTGGCAGGAATAATACCATTTCCGTAGATCCGGATGCTGTGATCTGCTGGATTGGAAACGGACACTGTGATCCCAGTGTCACTGCCGATGTATCCTGGAAAACTTTCATCGGCCAGACTTCCGGAGAGTCTTATCAGTTTGAGTGGCATGGAGGAGATAATGTTACGGTTATCATTCAGCCATCTGAACGTCAGAGCGGAATCCGCGTCAGTATGGATTAACAGCCTGATATAACAAAGAGCCGGACTGACTGCAATATTTTATAGAATTGCAGTCAGTCCGGCTCTTTAAAATATAAAACCAAACATTTCTCAAGCAATGTTTCCGAAAACAGTCTTCCTGCCTCCATTTCCATCACTGTCTCTTTGAATCTGTCGCTACCATTACCGTAAATCTTTTTAAATCCGGCCGGAACTAATCCCAGGTCGCTTTCTTCCACCATGGAAACATCGAATTCGCTGTCTCCGGCTGCTATGATATATGCAGGCTGCAACCTCTTTCGAAGTCTTCTCACGGCCATTCCCTTACTCAGATTTACAGGAACAACATATACCTTCTCTCCATTATGAAATACGTCCACCAGCTTCGTAGTCAGTTTTGCCTGCAGATCTTCAACCACTTCCTCTGGCTTTTCACATTTTGTAAAAATAAAAAGCTCATCTAGAAATCTCAGCTCAAACTTTCGTCTGGAATCCCCGGCAAGAATCTGCTGCGCTTTTTCCATTTCCGGTCTGCTATTCCGGATCATTTGCAGCGACTCCAGATACCACTCTCTGTCACGCTTACCATTTACCAGCAGTACTCCTCCATTACAGACAAGGGCATAGGGTACGATTCCTATATCCAGATCAATACGTTTATACTGTTCTTCCGTCCTTGTGGATGTTGGTATGATAGTCATCTTCTCACTTACTTTTTTCAACAGATCATGCGTTTTTTCAGAAATAAACGAGATTTCTCTTCCATTATATAACTCAACATTTAATTTATTTTCACCGATATTGCGCTTATACGAATATATGATGGTATTGTCCATGTCCGCGCATAAAATGCCATTCATTCGCTTCCTCCAAAAATGGGACTACCGCACTGTTATTACCTGCGACAGCCCCATAATTATTATTTCATACGTATTGTTTACCTGCTCATGATTGCTTTTCTGATAAGATCCACCGGTATAATAAGTACTGCAAGTACCATGGATACCAGTAATGCCTTTGGCTCAAGCAGAGTTGTGTTAAATACTTTTCCCCCGATTTCAATGATAATGGTCTGAAGAACAAAGATTGCTCCCATTACCAGTACGAAGTTCTTATTCTCCCCAATATGCTCAAACAGATTAAACTTCTCAGATCTGGTATTCAGACTGTTAAAGATAATCGCATAAATGAAGAACGCAAACATAAATGTTTTCTCATAAAGCTCCGGATCTGCACAGCCCGCAGGGATTACCCAACTGGTAATGCCGCCGATATTCTCAAGTATCAGGATAGAACCAAGGGTAATAAATATTGCACTTACTCCGATCGCTGACTTGATGTACGGAGTCAGAATATTATCTGTTCTCTTTGCCGGCTGATCTTTCATATATCTGTCAAGAATAGGTTCTCCACCAAACGCCATGGCAGCCAGTGTATCCATGATCAGGTTGATCCAAAGGATCTGGACAATGGAAAACGGCTCTGTCCATCCCAGGATCGGTGCAATGATATTCATTAACAGAGTACTGATATTTACAGTAAGCTGGAAAATGAGGAATTTTCCAACAGATTTCGCCATAGTCCTGCTGTTAAGCACACAGTCTTTAATGGAAGTCAGACTGTTATTAAGGATAACAACATCTCCTGCCTCCTGTGCAACTGCTGTACCATCTCCCATTGCAAAACCAATGTCTGCCTGTTTTAATGCGGGAGCATCGTTCACACCGTCACCGGTCATACCACAGACATTATCAATCTGCTGTGAAAGAGATACCAGTCTTTTCTTATCAAGCGGTTTCGCGCGGCTTACCACTCTCAGGTTCGGGAGAACTTTCTTCAGCTCTTCATCTGATAATTTCTCCATTTCTTCATGGGTAAGAACCACATCCTTCTTCTCATCTGCAAGAATACCTGCCTCTTTTGCAATGGCTACTGCAGTTTCCTCTGCATCACCGGTAACCATAACTACCTGGATTCCTGCATCATTAAGAATCTGAACAGTCTCAACCGCATCTGTTCTGACATTATCACGCAGACACAGAACTGCCATAAGAACAGTCTTTCCATCACTGATTTTCGCTACGGAGAGCAGCTTCATAGTTCTCTTTGCCTGTGCATGCATCTGCTCTTCTACTTTATCTTTATCTGCCTTTGTAAACTCTCTTTCTTCTCCGTCCGGAAGCATGTAATGTGTTACTTTATCAATGATATTCTCTGTAGCACCCTTCCAGTAAACAAGTCCGTTTTTCAGTTTTACAGTGGCACATTTCTTCTCAGAATCAAATCCGCTGATCTCTTCTACCTTCTCCGGATCATTGTCAGAATCATTATAACCATGATTGATGGCATAAGAGAGCAGTGCTCTGTCCATGTTGTTACTTCCGATTGCCTTTCCCTCTGAGGAAATCTTTGCAAGGTTATTCAGGGTGATAGCTTCTATAAACTCCCTGCTCTGGATGGAATCAACAATTTCACCGTTACCTGTGATAAATTCTACCAGTGACAGGTTACCCTGTGTGATCGTTCCGGTTTTATCACTGAACAGCACGTTCATGTAAGCAGAATCTGAAAATGCCGCCTTGTGGCTGACAAGGATATTCTTTTTATACATGGACTCTGTATTCATTGACTGAACCAGACTGTTCATCATCGGGAGTCCCTCCGGAACTGCCATGATCACGATAGAAGCCATAAGCATAACTGCTTCCGCTATTACAAGGAGAACGGAAACAACAGTGATTGCCTGATCTGCCCTGATCAGAGTCAGGACAACATGAAGGATACCTGCGATCGCTGCAGCTGACACACCCAGTTTACCGATACCTGCTGCCACACCTTCCAGCTTCAGGCTGGAAGTATCTTTTCGCTCTTCTTCCTCGGAGGTATCTGTCAGAGCTTTGTTTATCTTTCCTAATTCAGAACTGTCTCCGATAACAGTTGCGATCATGTAACCTTCGCCTGAAGTCACAACAGAACCCATAAAGACTTTTCCATGTGAGGAGTAATCCGTAGATTCTGCCTCGTCCATATTGGTTACTGCTGCTTTGTTCTCATCTCTTGATTCACCGTTTAATGCCGCCTGAGATACTTTGATCTTACCTTCAAATAACAGACCATCTGCCGGAACCTTATCTCCTGCCTGGATAAGGATCGTATCACCTTTAACGATTTCACTGGTAAGAATATTGACCAGCTTTCCGTCTCTTACAACTTTGGCATAAGTCTTGCTGTATTCTTCCTGAAGCGCCTCACTTCTTGAAGTATTTCTGTACTCTGACAGGGTACTGAAACCGGTAGCAAGTGCGATTGCGATCACAATACTGATGATCTCCACAACATCATTTCCGCCGGATAATGCAGGGACAAAGATTCCCAGCACAGCCAGGATAACTTTAAGAGCCAGAGCCGCACATAATACCTTGATCCAGATATCATCAAATGCGCCGATGAACATGGACCAGAGTGATTCAGTCTCTTTCTTCGCCAGCTCATTGGTGCCGTACTTCGCCTTGCTCTCGCTGACCTGCTGTCCGGACAGGCCCTGCATTCGCTCCTCTTTGTTTATTTCATTCATAATAATTAACCTCCTCTTTCGGGTTTTGCAACTGTTCAATCATGGACAGACAGTTACCGGATTTTATATAAAAAGAGGAACCATAACAGCTCCTCTTTTTATTTTCACACAAATCTCTGGCAGAGTTCCCCAAGTCCGGGATCTGTTGTGCCATTTCCTACGGCGTTGAATTTCCATTCACCGTTATACCTGTATATTTCCCCAAAAATCATCGCAGTCATACCTGAATAATTCTCAGTTAAATTATATTTGCACATTTCTTTATTGTTTCTGGCATCAACCAGACGGATAAATGCATTCTGGATCATTCCAAAATGCTGTTTTCTCTTTACTGCCTGATAGATATTGACAACAATGACAATCTTATCATATTCAGCCGGAACTCTTGACAGATCAATAACGATCTGCTCATCATCTCCCTCGCCTGCTCCTGTAAGATTGTCTCCCATATGATTGACTGTCCCGGATTTATGTTTCAGGTTGCCGAAATATACCAGGTCTGTTTTATCTGTAAATTTACCATTTTTCAACATGATTGCAGAAGCGTCGCAGTCGATTGCCTGATGTGATGAAGAACCAAATAATGCACCAAACAATCCACCACCGCCGGATGGCTTTGCCTCATCCCAGCCAAGTCCCACGATCACCTTTGCTAATCCTGCATGCTCCTTTGACAGATTTACCTTCTGTCCTTTCTGTAAGCTTACTGACATTTTCGTCCCTCCTGTTGCCCTCCGGCACTATTCTACGTCTACACCATAACTGTTGCACAAAGCAGCCAGACCACCCTGATAACCGCTTCCAATGGCATTAAATTTCCATTCGTCACCATTCTTGTACAGTTCACCAAATACAACTGCTGTTTCAATAGAGAAATCTTCTCCAAGATCATATCTGAGGATTTCTTCTCCTGTCACTTCATTGAAGATTCTCACAAAGGCATTAGAAACCTGTCCGAAATTCTGGCGTCTTGCCTCTGCCTCATAGATGGTAACTGTAAATGCAATCTTTGTGATATTGGCAGGAATCTTTGACAGATCGATCTTAATCTGCTCATCATCTCCGTCTCCGGCACCTGTAAGGTTGTCTCCCATATGCTGGACTGCTCCGGACGGATGTACAAGATTTCCATAGAATACAAAATCGTTCGAATCAGAAACCCTTCCGGAATCTGTCAGACAGAACGCTGCTGCATCCAGATCGAAATCTCCGCCTGTGTCAAAAGCATTGATATCCCATCCGATACCTACAACTACATTCTTAAGTCCTGGGTTACCTTTTGTAAGACTGACCTTCTGTCCTTTTTTTAAACTAACTGGCATATATTTTTCCTCCCATATTGTCTTATCCGCTTCGCTATACAGCTCCATACCTGATAACTGTTTAGTATTTTTACCAAACAGCCGACTGTCTCTTACATTACGCTACTTCAATACCATAATGACCGCAGAGTGCTGCAAGTCCACCTTGGAATCCGCTTCCGATGGCATTAAACTTCCACTCTCCGTTATGTCTGTAAAGTTCTCCTACAACTACTGCTGTTTCAATGGAGAAGTCCTCCCCAAGATCATAATGGATCAGTTCCACCTCATTGGATTCATCTACCAGACGGATGTAAGAGTTTGAAACCTGTCCGAAGTTCTGACGTCTTGCTTCTGCATCATAAATGGTAACTGTAAACGCAATTCTCTCAATATTCGCCGGAACCTTTGACAGATCGATCATGATCTGCTCATCATCACCTTCACCCTCACCGGTAAGGTTATCTCCCATGTGGATGACTGATTCACTGGCATGCTTCAGATTGCCATAGAAAATGAATTCTTTCTCTGTAGGGCATTTTCCGTTGGCACCAAGCATAAATGCTGCTGCATCCAGGTCAAAATCCGAACCTGAATCAAAAGCGTTTACATCCCAGCCAAGTCCTACCATGATCTTCTTAAGTCCCGGATTCTTCTTTGTTAAATCTACCTTCTGTCCTTTTGATAAATTAATAGGCATATCATTCATCCTCCCTTTTTTCTGTGTTTTTATTTTCTTACCGGTGGCACATTGTATTGTTTGTTAAAATCCTGTTTGATTGCCGCCAGACGAACCTGATCCTCCTGGCGTTTCTTTCTGGCATCTTCCTGGATCCTTCTTGTCTCTTCGATTCCATTTGTAATGGTTGCCCATGTCTTCTCAAGAGTCTCAATCTGAATGGAACTTCCGGATGCCATTTTAGCTGTCATCTTCGATACATCTACTGTATTCTGGGCATTCTTAAGAAGCATCTCATTTGTTTTCTTATCCAGTTCTGCAATAGATTCTGCCTGTATCTTCTGCCTTTTCAGAAGAATTGCCTGCGCAAGTGCCTGCTTAAATACAGGAAGCGTAACGATAAACGCAGAATTGATCTTTCTCACCAGATTGTAATTGCTGAACTCCATAGTCTTTATCATGGGAATGGACTGCATTGCCACATTCTCTGCTGTTCTCAGATCCTGTGTCCTCTGTTCCAGCATCATCAGTGCCTGATTCAGACTGGTAAGTTCAAACTGAATAGACTGATCTCCCGTATTCTCCATATCCTGCTGTCTCTGGGCAATGTAGGCTTCAATCTCTTTACATGCCTGTTCTCCTGCAAGGATATATTTCACCAGTTCATGATAATAATCCACATTGGTCTTAAACATGGTATCCAGCTTTTTGTTGGACTGTTTGATTTCAGACTCATATCCTTTAAGCTGAACATAAATCTTATCAACTTCTTCGCCCATTGTGTGATACTTGGCCAGTATCTTATCCAGCTGTTTTCTGAAATTTCCGAAAAGCTTTCCGAAAAGTCCCGGATTATCCTTAATTTCATTAATGTCAAACTGATCCATGATCTTTGCCAGCGATTTAAGCATCTCGCTTGTCTCATTAAGCTGCGACATATTCATGCTGTTGAGGACCACATCAGATGCCTTGGAAATCTCCTCTGCTGCTTTCGCACCAAAAGATACAATGGTATCCATATTGTAAACTTCGATCGTGCTGACAATATCGTCCACTTCTTTTGAATTGACCAGCTCAGCATTCATCTGCTGCCTGTCAGCGACAATATCATATTTCTCCACAACTTCAATCTCATTTTTCTCCTGAAGACCATTACCGGCCTGAGCAGGATTTCCCATAGATGATTTACCGAAATCAAGTCCCATAATCTACTAACCTCTCCTGAAAAGTTTTCTCCGCCATGAGGGGCGGGTACTGTTTGTCGAAATGTTATTCAGATCCGGAACCTGCATATCGTATTTATATTCCCCGATCTGGTGCTCTTCCATCAGTTTTTCTGCAAAGTAGTTCTCCACACTCTGATAGCCTGTAGGGACAAAAAACAGAATGTCAAATCCTGCCAGGTTCAGGAATGTTACAAGAATCGAATCCTGAAGTGAAATCATCGTCTCCCCTGTATTAATATATATCAGTTTCGGATTCTTTTTTGTAAAATCAAATTTCTGGATCAGACGCAGAATCTCCTTCGGCAGATCCAGAATCTGCGCGATCACTGTATATTCTGTACCATTTTCCCCAATACCCTTTATCAGTTTCCGCTCGATCAGAAGCTGCAGCTTGTCAAGTATAAATTCCTGCATTTCCTCCCGAAGAAGATGATAAGGATATCTGGGATGATTCTTTATTTTATTCCGCAGAAGCTTTCCGTTTTTATAAAATTCTACGGCAAAGGCTTTCATTGGACCGGAGGCAGTTGGTTCAATGCACGGAGCACTTTTCACAACAACGGTATCCTCTGTGATCAGTGCTGCTATGGATTCCCAGTACTGAGAAACACTTCCATCCTTCACTCCTGAGATTTTTGAAAAAATAACCGGAATATTTACCACACCGTTAACTGTGCTGAAATTAGGTCTGTATTTCAATTCCTGATCCCACAGTAGTTTTATCTCTTCATACATGGTCTGCAGATTGATAACATTCGCCTTCACATACTGCTGATTTCTGTATATCCCACTGTCCTGATACATCAGAGTATCAAGTTCTCTTTCCGCATGATAAGCGGCTGTTCCAATCTTTACCTGAGAACTCTCTTCCGGATATTCTGTGATCGCCAGACTCTCCGGATAGTTGACCTCATACAGAAGTTTATCTTCCAGACAGCACTTAATGTTCAGATCAGGACATAAGATCAGCACATCCAGTGGCAGCCGCCCAAGGAAACTCATAAACAGAGCTTCGTTTTCATTCCGGCAGCCCCCACCAGATAAATAAAGCATCCAATCTCCGGTGATTTCCAGTTTATGAACAGCTTCGGCAGATATCTTCTCATCCAGCACAGCAGATACACTGCCCTGTTTGTCAGTCTGTTAAGATTTTCCCCTTCCTTCTGAGATTCAGCCAGCATAACATCCACAAATGTTTTATGCAGGATCCGCTGAAGCTCCGGATTGGCTCCATACTGTATATTACACGCAAGTCCCAGGAGCATCTGATCTCCGGATGTGTAGTTTGACCTCTTTATCTCTGAAATTTCCTGCGGCGTTGGTCTTGGAATCTCTTTACTTACGATCACCGTATTTCTCTTTGAATTTCTCAGTTCCTGCTGCAATCTGAACAGTTCATTTGCATAAGTAAGCTTATCTTCTGCCCCGTTTATCCTGCAGAAACAGTTATAAAAAAAAGCGGCTGTCATTTCCCCTTAACAGAATGCTCTCGCGGATATCATCCAGGCCGTTTCCCTTTATCCATGCATTTGTACAATTTGTAAGCGAAGGTCTGATTCCATACAGTCTCTCATTGTTAAGTTCATTCTGAATCTCATCTCTGACCTTTTTCACACAATATCCCTGCGGAAATGGCTGCAAACCTTCCATCTGCAAACTGTCTGAAAGAACGGAACCCGGATCTGTTTTCAGATATCCCTGATCCCCTGCATACTGAAGCAGTACTACATCACAGCCTGCATTGGAAAGAATCGATATGAGCATTAACTCATAATTGCTTATCTGCCCTTCATATAATATTTTAGGGATATGGTTCTCTCCAAGCTGATTTACAATGCGTTCAAATTTATAATACAGCCAGCACATGAACTTGATATATGCGTTCCTGAGCATATTCTCGGTTTTCCCGGCTTTTCGCAGGGAATCCAGAGAGTCATAAATGGAGGCTGCCACATTCTGTCTCTGAAACTCATTCATCCTTGGCAGCCATTTTCTCAGACTGACATGGATAAAATCCATACTCATCTGAAAATCCATTCCCATTATTTCATTATAATATGCAAGATTCCCCTCATCGGGATTAGGTATCTTCCCTTCGATAACCACTCCGGTTCTTCTTGCTGTATCATAATATTTCTTTATAAATTCGCCGACTTCTTCAGAATATCCGTTGATACGGTAGAAATAAACACCTTTCTCCCGCCTGCTGTTCAGTTCGACAAAATAATCACTGAGGTTTTGAATTTTTTTGTGTTCCAACATATAAGTATCTCACCTTCAATATCTGCTTATCTTATTTCTGTTCATGATAAGTTCTACAGTAATTTCATAAAATAATGCGGAACCATAATTTTCTCCAAATTTTCGTATAAATTCTACCTCAAAATTGTATCATATTGCTATTTATATTTCAAGAAAATTCCCCTGTTCTTTCTATGGCTTATTCCCCTGAAATGTGCTATGATGTAGCTGCTGACTCGGTCCTTCACACTGTGATGGACCGGATTACCTGCAGTATTTTATTGAATTTCTATAAGGTACCCTATTTACGGGAATTTTTGTAGATATGTCAGAAGGAGTGTTATGAAAAATAATGTTTTATATTACAGTGTAGGTCCATTACTCTATTGTCCTGCCAACAGAATATCCATCACTGATTCTCTGATAAATGAAAGATTCGGGAACAGATTTTCTCTTGCTCTCTGTCTTGAAGATACCATAAACGACGATCATGTTGAAGAAGCCGAGCAGATACTGATTTCTTCTCTCAGCCAGATATTCATACAGCATGAACAAAAGCCATTCTATCTGCCCAAAATATTTATCCGGGTTCGGAATCCACAGCAGATTCAGAGATTAACAAAAGCTCTTGGGCAATCCATTAAGATTGTTACCGGTTTCATCGTCCCTAAATTCAGCCCGGATAACGCACAAAGTTATATTGAGCAGATGATCCTCGTCAATGAACTTGTCGCAAAAAAGCTTTACATGATGCCTATTTACGAAAGTCCCTCCATTATAGATTTGCGAAACAGAATTGATATTCTCTATTTGTTAAGGGATTCTTTAGCCAGAATTGAAGATCTTATATTGAATATACGTGTTGGCGGAAATGATCTGTGCCATATGTTTGGGTTTCGCAGACATGCCAATGAATCTATTCACAGCATCAGACCTGTTTCAGATATTTTCTCAGATATTATCACTGTATATGGTATGGATTATGTGATTTCCGGTCCTGTATGGGAATATTATGCCGGTGACAGCTGGAAAGAAGGAATGATTCAGGAAATCCGGGAGGACAGACTTTGCGGTTTCATCGGAAAAACCGTTATCCACCCTTCACAGATCCCTGTAGTAAACAGAGCTTATCAGGTTGCACGAAATGACTACCTTGACGCACGGGCGATTTTAAACTGGAATGCTGATTCTGCTTCCCTTGTTGCAGGAAGCAAAACCAGAGAAAGAATGAATGAATATAAAACCCATCTGAACTGGGCTAAGAAAACAGTTTATCTTTCAGAAGTTTTCGGAATAACAGAATAAGTATTACCCTTCTCACGCATCCGCAAGCTTCTTAATGATTCCACAACATTTATAATGTATAAGTGGATAGTATTCTACAGGTGTATGTTTCTCTTCGGCAAGTCTGACAATATGCTCCAACTGAGGATTTCCCTTATATCGCTCATCGATCAGCACCTTCCAGGGAATTCTCCTCAGTAATACTCTTGTTGTCTCTCCGATCCCCGGTTTGATCAGATTAATATCGTCAATACCGAAATTCTTTCCTATATTTATTACCTCATCAATACCCTGACTTTCCACTCTTTTTTCCAGATCAGGTGTATTCTCCATATTAAATTCCTTTTCAATGGTTTCAATAAAGTCATATGACAGATCAGAATCTGTCAGTTCTCCGTAATAGACTGCCCCATGGAAATCATCTCTGCCTATTATGTCATCTCTCAGAAAAGTACGGCTGATAAGGCCGGATACTGTACTGTTCAGGCAGGAACTTGGGATCAGGATATCTTCATGTGTTCCGCAAAGCTCCGTAACATTTGCCGGATCTGCCACTACCGCTATGTCAGCAGAAACCCCTTCATATGCAGAGATATCTTTCTTCAATTCATTCAGGATCGCACCCTTGCCAATCCATCCGTCCACAAATAAAATCTGCTGCGGTCTGTACTTTTCAAGCAGATACTTCATGGCATTATCGTCAATCCCTCTTCCTCTGATAATTGAAATGGAATAATGAGGCACATTTATACCATATTTGAATTTGATGTATCGCTTCACAAGGATACCAATTGGGATTCCCGCTCTGGCAAGGGATACCAGGACAATTTTCTTTCCCTTATTCTCTATGATCTTATCTGCCAGCATTCCTACTGCATTGGCAACCGGCTTCGCATAATGTTTCAGCGCATTATGATATACCTGCATATACTGATCTGTAGGAACATATTCAACAGGCAGCATCTCGCTGTAATGTTTTCCGGACTGAATCAGTTTCTCCCGCACTTTGGCAGGCTGAGGTTCTACCAACCCGGTAATATCCTTCAATAATAAAATCACATCTTCTTCTGAATAGGAACTTCTCAAATCAGCACCACCTTACAACTGTAATATCCTTGTTCTGCATCCGGACAGCATTTATCAGCGTTTCCTGACTCTCCTTTATTTCCGGGGAATCTGTGACAATCAATACCTTGTCATATTTTCCTATATCGTAAATAAACGTTCTCCTGTCCGGATCATATAAACTTTTCAGTTCATATCTGCTGTGAAGGGGATACTCTTTTTCCAGACTCACAGCAATGGGACTTCTTGTAGTCGAATGGCACCTTACTTCGGCTCCCTCTTTTTCCATCTTTCTTCCGATATAAAGTGCAGGGAACATAAACTCCTCAGTGCCGATCACCAGTATTCTTTTGCCAGATATATTATCAGCCATGTTTCCGGTTTTCTCCCGGATTTCTCTCCACAGATTCTCACATGCTTCTTCATATTTCCCGGAATCAATCAGTCTGCGGGCATCCATCCTGTTTTTAACATAAATCGTTGTATACTCTACGGCCTTATCCAGACATTTATAATAAAATCCGTCTCCCTTAAATGTTTCTGCTCTGTCTCCGTAAGTACTGTGATCCGTTTTTACCAGATAATACAGAGAAATCCCCTGTCTCTTATAACGTTCCAGATTCTCCTCGCCTCATTCCGTTTAACAGAGATGCTACTGAATATTTAAATTTTCCGTCATATTCCCGGTCAAGAATACTGATGATATTCCGAATTGTTTTTCCGGTAGTTACTTCATCCTCGATAAATATGATCCGATCCGTCTCCGCCGCTGCTCTGTCAATATCATCTTTTACCAGCTTCTGCTCTGTGGCATGGCTGTGTTCCTCGGAAAAAAACAGATAATTCACGCCGGGAATAACTTCTCTGGTGGTCTGAATATAATCTGCCCCCACAGTAATCGCTGCCTGAGCACCTATGGCAGTTGCTGTCTCCGCAAAGCCCACCAGCAAAAGTTTTTCATCTTTGTATTTCTCCCTGAAAGTATCTGCCAGAGCAGCAAATAAATCCAGTGCCTTTGATGGCACTACCGGAATATGCTTTCCCTGAAGCGGATCCACTACCAGATAGTTTCTCTTCGTATTATTTTCCCTTTTTGCGATCTTTACTAAATCCTTCTCAGTATATTCCATCTTTACTCCTTCTACTGATACGATCTGAAAAATGCCTGCAGCTTAGTCAGAGCTTTCGTCAATGCCTCTGTCTCCTCCACATTTAGGCCTTTAAGTACAGCCAGTACCATCTTCTCATGGAAATCTTTATGATGGTAATAAGCTTTCTTCCCCTGTTCTGTCAGGGAGATCAGCACAACCCTTCGGTCCTCCTGACTTCTCATACGCTGGATATATCCCTTCTTTACAAGATTATTCACAGCGATCGTCAATGTACCCACAGTCACATTCAGTTCTCTGGCTACTGTTGACATATTCTTCTGTTCCCGGATACCTACTGCATTAATAATGTGCATATCATTGACGGAAATATTCTTATATTCTCCCGTAATCAATGCCCGTTCTTCCAGGTCCAGAATCTCATTAAATAAATTGACCAGTACATCATTAATTGCCTCATAATGGTTCATCCGGTTACCTCCCTCTTTTTGCTTAAGCAATTCCATATAGCATTGCTGTAGCATGTTTGTACATTATGGTTATATTGCTACCTATTATACACTAAAATACTTTGTCTCACAAAGCATTTCTGGCAGGTTTTCAAAGAATTTCTCTCTTAATTCTTTCTTTGAACCATGAAATTTGTTATAATGAATAGATAGATTACAGTTCACACGCTCCTGTCTCATTTCCGTATGCAGTCTGCAATGAATTTGAGATACGGTACTGAGGACAGCAATACAGGCTGCAGATTGCTGTAACTGTTCAGCACTCTCACTGTTAAGAACTATTTTAGTTAAAGGGAATTTTCTATGAAAAAAAATAATATGCCACTTAATTTACGGGAGAGAATCAACTCCCGGATCAGTCTTCTGTGTTCTGTTATTGTTCTGGTTCTGCTCGTTCTGGTGATGCATCAGATGGATTACACCCTGATCCATAAACCGCAGAAAGAAGCAGCTGAAGCAGCGGCTCTCAAGGAACAGCAGGATAAGATCAAAGCTGAAACACCTGTCATCTCCACTGCAAGTGTAATTGCTGTTGGAGATAATCTTTATCACAGCAAGCTGTATGAATCCGGCGAAAATGACTCCGGCATATGGAATTATGACCATATCTACACTCATGTTCTGGACCAGATCCAGGCTGCAGACGTAGCCATGATCGACCAGGAAACGGTTTTTGCTCCAAGCCACGATGCTGTCAGCACTTATCCTTCTTTTGCCACTCCCCAGGAAGTGGGAGATGCCATTATCAAAGCAGGGTTTGATGTAGTGGAATCTGCCACAAATCACGCCGATGATTATGGATATGACTATCTGAAAAGTACTCTGGATTTCTGGAGCACCAATTATCCGGATATTCCTGTACTTGGCATCCACGCCACCCAGGAAGATGCAGACACTGTCAAAGTAAAAGAAGTGAATGGTATTAAGATTGCTTTTCTTGACTATACATACGGCACCAATAATTCCGGTGCAGGCGAAGGATATGAGTACATGATCGATATCTTTGATAAGGATAAGATCACCACAATGATCCAGAAAGCCAAAGAAATCAGCGACTGCATCATCTTTGTGGCTCACTGGGGAACAGAAGATGAAACCATGCCAAATGAATACGAGAAACAATGGGCCGCTTTTCTGATGCAGCAGGGTGTTGATGTGATCATTGGCGGTCATCCGCATGTGCTTCAGCCTTACGGACAGCTTTCTGATGACCAGGGACACAATACCACCATATTCTACTCCCTCGGAAACTTCGTTTCCACCCAGCAGGAACTCCCGGAACTTCTGGAAGGAATGGCAAGTTTTACCATACAGAAATCAACTCTGAACGGCAAATCAACCATCCAGATCCTTTCTCCGGAAGTGAAACCTATGGTCATGCATTATAATCACGATAACGGAGAATACGGACCCTATATGCTGGATGATTATACAGAAGAACTTGCTTCTTCCCACAGTGTAAGAAATGTGATCGGTGATGAGTTTACTCTCGATAACCTGAAAGCTAAATTTAAGGAAATCATGTCCATGAATGTGAAGCCTTCCACAAATACAAACCTGCTGAACGTCAAGTTTGACTGGGAGGGCAACATGATCGACAAAACTACCGGAAATGTAGTGGAAGATACAGAATCCATCCACTCCTGGGAATATCAGGCAGACACATCAGACGGAACCGAAGACTCTTCCGACAGTTCTGACAGCTCTTCGGATGAAAGTTCCGATGATTCTTCAAACGAATATGACAGCGGTTATTGATGAATGCCCAGCAGTTTCTCTGCATTCTGTCTGGTCACATCAATGACCTCTTCTGCTGTAATTCCCTTCAGTTCTGCGATTGCCTGTGCTACATAAGGCAGATTTAATGACGAATTTCTCTTACCTCTGTTTGGCTCTGGAGACATATAGGGACAGTCTGTTTCCAGAACAAGCTGAGACAGGGGTGCATACTGAACCGTCTCTTTCAGTTTCTTTGCGTTCTTAAAAGTGACAACTCCGCCGATTCCCAGATACAGTCCCATTTTCAGATATTCTGCCGCAATCTCCCTGCTGTATGAAAAACAATGAATGATACCGCCATACATACCACCCTGCATATATTCTCTGACGATATTCAGAGTATCCTCGGCAGCTTCTCTGCTGTGGATCATAAACGGAAGCTTCTCTTCTCTGGCAATGTCAAGCTGAGCGCGAAACATTTTCTTCTGGATCTGATGTTCCTCTTCTTCCTTATGCCAGTAATAGTCCAGCCCGATCTCACCGATTGCCACCATCTTGTCCATATGGGATAATCTGCGAATCTCATCCAGAGTCTCCTGTGTCATCTTATCTGCATCATCCGGATGGATTCCCACTGCTCCATATACAAAAGGATATTTCTCCATCAGATCCACAGTATCCTGAAAACCGCCTACAGATGCACAGACATTCACAATCTTCTCAATCCCTCCATCGTACATAGACATGAGAAGCGCTTCCCTGTCTGTGTCAAAGGCCTCGTCATCATAGTGCGCATGTGTATCAATAATCATTTTTTCCTATCTCCTCATGTAATCTTATAGCAATTCCATAAAATAATGCAATCAAGACAGTTCAGCAGAGTGCGAAAGACAAGGAAGATATCTGCAGGCGTGCTGACGCACGGCAAAGATATCTGACGCAGGACTTTGCGCTCTGATAAACCGGATCAATATACATTATTTATGAGAATTGCTATAGTCCGGTTAAAAATCTGTTATAAAATTACCAGCTCATCCCCCGGGTGGATCACACCTCCGTGGAGAACCTTCGTAAAAACTCCCTGTTTCGGCATAATGCACTCTCCCATTTTCTTAAAGATCGCACATCCGCTGTGGCATTCTTTTCCAATCTGTGTCAGCTCCAGGACTACATCATTGCACTGGAATTTCGTGCCGATAGGAAGTGTGGCAAAGTCGATTCCCTGAACCACCAGGTTCTCTCCGAATGCCCCGTCTTCTACCTCTGCACCTCTGGCGCGAAAATCTTCAATCTTGTCAAAAGAGAGCAGACTTACCTGACGGTGCCATTTGCCGGCATGGGCATCACCCTCGATTCCCCAGTTCTCAATTACTTTAATCTCCGGAACACTTGTCTTCTGTATTCCCTTTCTTTCACTTGTACAAACCGCAATTACTTTTCCCATAAGATTATCCCTTTTACCTTCCTGTTTTCGTTTCAGATACTGTTTTCGTACCTGCTCTTCCGTTTATTGCCGTCAGCTTAT
>ENA-OQBD01000393-OQBD01000393.1-human-gut-metagenome-genome-assembly--contig:-NODE-393-length-24041-cov-3.315798_pt1 | contig 24041 bp, 30 predicted proteins | sample MGYA00242742_ERZ504543 | MGnify/ENA primary metagenome ERZ504543 (study PRJEB26092, sample SAMD00036239) | human gut metagenome | host: Homo sapiens | study: EMG produced TPA metagenomics assembly of...
CATTCAGTACCTTATTGAGATCCTCAATGAAATCACAGGTTCCACTGGTCTGCTGGTAAAAATTGCTTCCGGTTGTGTAGACCTGTCCTGTTTTTACTGCTTTAAAGTCGGCAAACAGACTATTTTTTCTGTACCAGTTCATCGATCGATGTCAGTTCTCCCTCTATTGTACCATTGTAAATGAGAATGTCAGCATCTTTTTCGGCCGCATAGAAATCTTCCATCTGCATTTTTTAATGTGGAGAGTGCATTTTCCTCTTCCGGGACATAACCATTTAAGGAATAAGCTGCAGCATCTTTGTCCGCTGTTCCTTCGTAAAATCATTATCCGGATCAAGCAGCGCCGAGCTGGAGCCATAGATCGTGGTAAGCGGAGTCCGAAGATCATGGGAAACCGCACGGAATATGTCTGCACGGAATTTTTTCTTTTTCTCTCTCTTCTTCGAGAATTTTATTATACTTTATTTTGGTGGTAAACCCACAGGTAATCAAAGCCATCAGTATAATGATCACTGCCGATGCCATATTCTCCGGTATGGAAAAATTAAAGTGAAAAAATGGAAATGTGAAAGCAAAATTCAATTCAAGAACGCTGAGAATTGCAGCTGCCACACCATACAGATACCCCGGTGTGATCACAGAAGTCAGAAAGACTCCAAAAATAGATACTGCCGGGATCAGCGCATTTTCCACAGTACTGTTTTGTATCCACAAACAGACCATAAAACACACCAGCTGAATCCCGACGGTAATGGCTATATCTCTTATGATATACAATGTTTTTTTCATCCGAATCTTCTTTCTCCTTATCTCTTGCATCCATATGTTTCATTATAGCATAATGGCGGTTAAGATTCGAATAAAAAATGTATTTTTCTAAGAAAGCGTATTCAGTTCCTCCATCCACAATGTTGCACACGCATCACTCGGCATACGCAGATCTCCTCTCGGAGAAACAGCAACAGATCCGACTTTCGGGCCGTCCGGAAGGCAGGAACGTTTAAACTGCTGCGCAAAAAATCTGCGGCAGAACGTTTTCAGCCATTTTAAAATAAATGCAGCTTCATAGGTTCCAGCAAATGCGATTTTTGCCAGACGGTAAATTTTTGCAGGGGAGAATCCCTGACGCAGCATATAATACAGGAAGAAATCATGCAGTTCATACGGACCTACCAGATCCTCGGTCTTCTGTGAAATTTTTCCGTCTTCCGGCGGCAAAAGCTCCGGAGAAACAGGTGTATCCAATACATCATACAGTGTATCGGAAAGCTGCTTGTCCTCACAGGTATCCGCATAATAACGCACCAGATGCCGGACCAGTGTCTTTGGCACAGAAGCATTCACGGCATACATGGACATATGATCTCCGTTGTACGTTGCCCACCCCAGTGCAAGTTCCGACAGATCTCCGGTTCCGATCACAAGCGCATTTTTTTGTTCGCAATGTCCATCAGAATCTGCGTGCGTTCCCGCGCCTGGGAATTTTCATATGTCACATCATGCACCGAAGGGTCCTGTCCGATATCCGAAAAATGCACATTTACCGCCTGACAGATATCCACTTCCACAAATTCTGCCCCAAGGCTTTGAATCAGTTTGACAGCATTGTCATATGTGCGGTCGGTTGTCCCGAATCCCGGCATGGTGACGGCCGTAATTCCCTTATGATCCCGCCCGCACAGATCAAAGGCACGCACGGTCACCAGCAGTGCCAGCGTCGAATCCAGTCCTCCGGAAATACCTACCACAGCATTGGCTCCGGTATGTTCCAGACGTTTTTTTAGTCCCATTGCCTGAATCATCAGAATTTCATCACAACGCTTTTCCCTGTTCTGTCTGTCTGTTGGCACAAACGGTGCCGGATCAATAAACCGCGTCAGTTTTGTTTCTTCTATTTTTAAAGAGAACAGAATCTCGGTATGTGTCTGATCCTCAGTGACAAAAGTTGTCATTCTGCGGCGCTGTGCACAGAGACGTTCCACATCAATCTCCGAATACAGGATGCCATGTCCAAAACGCTTGGATTCCGCAAGAATCTGTCCGTTTTCCGCAATGATGTTGTGCCCGGAGAACACCAGATCCTGTGTAGACTCTCCCTCTCCCGCTGACGCATAAATATATCCCGCAAGAAGACGTGCAGACTGGCCACTTACCAGTTCCCTGCGGTAACTGTCTTTGCCGGTCAGTTCATTCGAAGCCGACAAATTCACCAGAACAGACGCCCCCGCCAGTGCATGGGAGATACTCGGCGGATTCGGTGTCCACAGATCCTCACACAGTTCCACACCGATTCTGAGTTTCGGCATCTGCTCACAGACAAAAAGCAGATCCCGGTCCGCAGGAACACAGCTTCCGTCCGGCAGAACCACCTCTGTCGCAAGCTCTGCTCCGGATACGAAATGTCTCGCCTCATAAAATTCATTGTAATTCGGCAGATAACTCTTCGGTACAAGTCCAAGCACTTCTCCATGTGAAAACACTGCCGCCACATTGTATAATTTTCCAAGGATTTCAAAGGGAAGTCCCACGAAAAAAATGGCGTCCAGTGAAGCACTCTCTTTTACTAATTTCATCAGCGCATCCTTTGCGCCCTGCAGCAGACGTTCCTGCAAAAAACAAATCCTGACAGGTATAGCCGGTCAGACAAAGTTCCGGAAAAACTACAATCTTTGCTCCCTGCCGGGCACTTTCTTTCATCATATCCAGAATCAGTTCTGCATTGTATTTTGTATCTGCCACTTTAATTTTCGGTGTGACTGCAGCTGCTTTTACAAATCCCTGTCTCACTTTCTCAACTCCTTTAATTCCTCTACGGAAAATTCATATGCCTTATTACAGAACTGGCACTTTACCTCGATGCTCTCCCCATCATTGATGATGTCATCGAGATCTTTTTTGCTGAGCGTCGAAAGTGCGCGGGATACCCGCTCCTTAGAACAGTCACAGACAAATGCTGCCGGAATTTTGTCGGTGATTTCCAAGCCGAAATCTCCGAGAATTTCTTCGAGAATTCCTTCCGGTGTCAGTCCTCGCTCCAGCATCATAGTCACAGAATCGATCTCTGCAATACGCTTTTCCAGTTTTTCAATGATCTCGTCACTCGTAAACGGCATAAGCTGAATAATAAATCCGCCGGCCTGACGCACCGTGTTGTTTTTGTTCATCAGCACGCCCAATCCTACCGCAGACGGAATCTGCTCGGAAGTTGCAAAATAATAGGTTAAATCTTCTGCAATCTCTCCTGTCTGCAGCTGACACTGTCCCACATATGGCTCTTTTAGTCCCATATCTTTGATGACGCTCAAAATACCGAGATCCAGCGCGCCCCCTACATTTAAATGTCCGTCTTTGTTTGGCGGAAGTTCCACAATCGGATTATTGACAAATCCCTTGACATGTCCATTGGCGTCCGCAGTAACGGTAAGTCCCCTGGCCGGACCGCTGCACTGAATCTGCAGGGTCAGAAGATCCTTTTCCCCTTTTAACATTGTTCCCATCATCGCACCGCCGGACAACAGACGTCCCAGGGCTGCCGTCATGATCGGGGACGTATTGTGATCCTGTCTGGCGGTCTCCACCAGATCCCTCGATGTAATTGCAAATGCCCGGATTGCGGCACCTGCTGCGGTTGCTCTAACAATATAATCTGCCATGTATCATTTCTCCTTTATTCTTTTCTTGTAACAAATGTGATACGCTCACTGTCGGCTTTGACCCCGGCGTCGGTGTAATCATCATACATTCCTTCACAGACCAATCCCGCCTGCTGCAGGAAATCCACTATCTGTTCCACCTTATAATTTCTCTGATAGTGTGTTTCCGCATATCGGCGGTACAGCTCTCCCGCTTCCGGGATAAACAGTGTCAGGTCATATTCATTGATTCTGGTCTCTTCGTCATAATAATTTTCCCAGATAAAACTTCCTTCCTGCCTGCTCTCCGCAAATGTGTGATCTCCGAGAAGCTGTTCGTATTTATAGGCGGTATTCATATCAAAGATAAATACTCCACCGCTTTCCAGACAGGCGGCAACCCGCCGGAATGCATCGGAAAGTTCCTGTGGCTCAAGTACATAATTGACACAGTCACAGGTACAGCAGACTGCCCGCACACATCCATCCAGTTCGAGTGTCTGCATCTCCTGCAGCAGATAAAGAATCGGTGGATCTGTCTGCTTTTCCATGGCTTTCTGCAGCATATCCACAGAAACATCCACACCGGTCATATCATACCCACAGGCAGCCAGTCTCCGGGTCAGTTCTCCGGTCCCGCATCCCAGATCCAGCACCGGTCCGTCTGCAATTCCATGCTTTTTTAATGTCTCACAAATATATGCACACCATTCATCATAGGGCACATTATCCATAAACAGGTCATAAACCTGCGCAAAACCCGTATACGCGTCCATTCTTTTCCTCCTGCTTTGTATCATAGTTTAGCAAGTTTTTATGGCAAAAGCAAGGTTGATTATTCTTCCCGAAACCTTTATACTGAATGCATAAGTTGAACTACAGAAAGGATTTTCCATGCCTGACAACTACGAACATTATATTTCCAAAAATATTCAGGCCTTCTATCGCAGAAGACTTTTTTCTCCAATGATATATCTGGTTTTACTTGCAGTTCTCTGGATCGTATTTCCACTGGGTGCCATGCTGCGCCCTGCACAGCTTTCCGACAATACCAAAATTGCGGACGCCTACAAGAACCATCACCGTTATGTACGCATGACCTTCACGGATCTGAAATTCAGCGGATATACCTGTGAAACCTATGGCCAGACCCGCGGATATTATTATTACACCACACAGAAAAATAATTGCAGCATCATTCTCCTTACCCCGCATACATGTGAGGAAGGACTCCCTACGATCGACCGTCTGACCGTCACCGGCCGGATCGTCAAAGGAAAAGAATCTTATCTGGCACTTTTGTCCCAGCTTTCCTCTGACCTGAACTGGACCGAAACCGGTATCCGCAATCAGCTGTCTTCGTATTATTTCAGTGAGCCTGACTATCATTTAACCACGACGCGCATTTTATTCTTCGCGTATTTCGGTTCCATGATTTATACCGTCCTGTATCTTCTGATCTGTATGGTCTATATCCGGTTCCCGGTGCTTTCCCCACCGTGCCAGAACCTGATCGTCTTCGGACATCCGGGTCAGATTCTCGCCGAGGCCGAGGAAGAACTTGCAACACTTCCACAGCTGGCAACGGAGGATATGTTTATTACCGAACATTATTTTATCATGACATCACCATATGGAAATGCCATTGTGCCTATTCAGGAGATTCTGTGGATCTATAAACATTCGACGCTCCACAAAATGCTCTGGTATCATTTCAGCATCTCTTATACCATGCATATTACCGCAAACAAACATATGTATGTAAACTGTCCGAAAAATACCAAATCCGATATTGACGGTATTATGGATTACCTGGCAGAGGCCAATCACAACATTCTGGTAGGTTTCAATGAAGAAAACCGCCTGAAAGTCCAGGCGGTTCAGGGAAAACCTTTCCATATTGAAAAATTCTAATGCGTTATTGCGCCGCCGTGTCTAAAACATACAGGCTTTGCTTCCAATTTCATAATCCAGATTTTCATAGGCTTCCCTTACCACGGGAAGCCTTTCTTTTTCTTCCGGCGGTAATTCATGTTCGGAAAGTATCTTTATATTCTCCTCAATCTGTGCAATATCATAGGTATCAAATCCATACTTTAACCCTTTCCAGCACAGTCGTCGCTGCTCTTCATCCATCATGGGGAGTTTTCCCTGCCGAAGTATGTGACCACTCTCCGGTAAATCTTTGGTCTCCTGTTTTACTTCTTTCACCGTCCCCTGTAGCTGCTCTAAAAAAGTATGCAGATTCCGGTTTATAAAGGCACGGTTTTCGGTCTTTGCCGCCATCTCCATAATTTCTGCCTGCTGGGCAATCTCCTCTTTTCCAATCTGGCGGCTGATCCCTTTGATTCCATGAACTTTTGTCTGAAACATATGCAGATCCCGCTGGACATATTCCGGAAGTTTCGGAAGTAAACCCTCCACCTCTTTCCAATAAGATTCCAGCGTACGGATATCCGCAGCGTTCCTCTGCCCTGTGGCTTTCGCCTTCTTTGACGCATCGACCGGATTCGGAAGTTCCCTGTATCTGACCGGAATTCCGGTTTCTAAAACCTGCCTCATCCGCTGCAGCCGGATCGGTTTCGGCATAAAATCGGTAAATCCATGCCGGATGGAACGGCTTCTCACTTCGTCAGAAATATCCGCTGTCATAAGAACAAGCGGTGCATGACTGTATCTTTGTATCTGATCCGCCGTCTCAAATCCGGACATTCCAGGCATCATCTGATCCAGAATGATCATCTGGTATTCCCGTTCTTTTACCATCTGTACAGCTTCTTCTCCTGACACCGCCAGATCCAGTATAAACTTCCATGGAGCCGCAAGTTCCTGAAAAATCACCCTGTTTGCTTCCATATCATCCACCAGAAGGACACGTGCCCGCGGATAAATCCAGTTCGGCTGTATTTCTTCGACCTGCGGATCATTCTGTTCTTTTAATATTTCCCGTCCGATGTTTCTCGGCTCTGATATCTCAGCCATAACCTGTTTCTGATAAAACCCAAAAGATACGCGTGTCCCTTTTCCCGGATCACTCTCTGCTCTTACCCAACCATGCATCATTTCTACGAGCTGTCTGACAATTGACAGACCCAGGCCAAAGCCCTCTACCCCCATATCCTCGGAGAACGAAACCATATTCCGTAAATACCTGTGCAAGTTTTTCCTTTGTCATTCCCACGCCGGTATCTTCCACACAGCCGTCAAACCATACCTGTCCTTCTTCCATCTTACAGTGGAGTGACAGCGTGATCGTTCCCTGTTCCGTAAACTTGCAGGCATTCGATAAAATATTCTGAAAAATCTGTGCCACACGTAAATAGTCCCCACTTACCTGCTCCGGAAACCGGTCCAGAAACCTCACGGTAAATACGATATCTTTTTCCCGGATATTCAGCAGACAAAGACGGGCCTGTTCCTCGATCATCTCATAAAAATTGTATGTTTTGTCTTTGAGCGTCAACATTCCTGCTTCCAGCTTCGAATATGCAAGGATGGTATCCACCTGTTCAAGCAGATTATTTCCCGCGACACGGATATATTCAAGAATGTTTTTGCTCTCATCCGGAAGATTCTGCCTTTTTAAAATGTCCGAACCTCCGATAATCGCATGCAGCGGACTGCGCAGATCATGACTGACCGATGCCAGAAAACGGCTTTTTAAAAATGACTGTTCTTCTGCTTTCTTTTTCAGATCCTTCCATCAGAACCGTTTCCTTCTTTTGCTGTGTGATGTCGAGCAGAGTAAGAATATATCCTCTCACCACATTTTCACTGCAGACCGGATGCAGCTGACACCTGCAATAACTTTCTTTCCACTGAACCACATAATCCTGATCCGGGTCTTTACTCCAACGCATCATTTTGGTATAAAAAGGGTACTCCTGCGGATCGTCCGTCAGTTCCCCCACAATTTCCGGAAACCATCGTCTGGCACTGGCATTGGCATCCCGGTAACGCATTCTGTTGTCAAACAAAAACGTAGGGATATCACTGATATTATAAAAGTTTTCCCGGATAATGTTCGTCACATTGGATAATCTTCCCGTCATCATCAGATAAAAGACAATCAGACAGGAAATTTCAAAAGCTCCCGGCACCAGAAATTCTTCCGCTTTCGGCGTAACTGCGCGAAACAACATTGCAACTCCCGGAAGTGCCATGCCAAGATACAACATATCATTTACATGTCCCTCCCAGACAGAAACCTCGCTTTTCACTCTCACATAAGTAGCCAGCCCCAGAAGAATTCCCGTATAACAAAGCAGCGCAATCCGAAACGCATCCTGATACGTCTCGCGCTGCGCAGCACGTATAATCAACATGGAATTAAACAGCACCAGACTGCAGAACAAAATCACTTCCGTCCTGAGTTTCAGCTGGAATTTCATAAAATCACCCACATAATGAATCATAAGATACAGCATGTGAATGGCCAGTAAATCTGTCAGTATACGAAGTGTCTTTGCCTCTCCCGTAACATAATAGGTAATGCGATAAAAACTGTTCAGTGCAATCAGCCCTAAAACCAACGGCAGCAGCCGGTGTTCCCTTGCGTGAAACCCGCTGCTGACATAACTTTGTAATACAAACAGTGTAAAAAAAAGACAAATCAGATGGAAAACCAGTCCCATATCCGTTTTACCTCCAACCACTAAATATCCGCTCTACTTCGGATTTGATATAAATGGCTTTATATGGCCGCACAATATATCCTGCCGCATGCAGTCTCCGACAGGTCATTACCGTATGCGCATCACACATGGCCGTGACAAACAGAACCGGTATCCTGCCCCCTGTGAGCTTGTTTGCTCTCATGGTAGTCTCGATTCCGTTCATTTCCGGCATATCAACATCCATAATGATCAGATCCGGAAACTCATTGTGTTCCAGATAATGCAATGCCTGTTTTCCGCATTTACAGAGAATGACGGTATACTCATCCTCGAGAATTCCACGCATGGCATCCAGATTAGTCTTCATATCATCTACGATCATGATTTTTTTTCCTGGCAGTTTCCTGAACCATCTTCTTTCTTCCCGGCTCTTCCGAATCTGGAGAAACCGTATCAAGATATTCCGGTGGAAGAATCGTAACATTTAAGTTTTTATTTTCCATCAGATCCAGTTTGGTCCCATCCGGCATATTCAGAATCGGTCGCAGATTATGCGGTCCTTTGTTTTCATAGATCAGGCCCTTACGTCCATCCGACAGATTTACCTCCGTCCCTCTCGGAAACAGCGGAACCCGCTCCATAAACACTTCCACAACATTTTTGTCAAACATGATGCCACAGGCTCCCATGAGATATTCTACTGCCTCATAAGGAGAATATGGTTTCTTATACGGACGTCTTGATGTCAGCGCATCATACACATCCGCCACATGTACAATTCTTACGGAGAGTGACTGTTCATCTCCCATCAGCCCTGTGGGTATCCGCTTCCATCTACATTTTCATGATGAAGAAGTACCGTCTGCTTGATATGCGCCGAAATATTCCAGCGCTTCGAAAGCAGCTGGTACGAACGGGTCGAATGGGTCTTCATCAACTGGTATTCATCCGGTGTCAGCCTGCCCGGTTTATTTAATATTTCCTTTGGAATGGCAAGCTTTCCCAGATCATGCAAAAGAGCCGCTGTAACCAGATAATTCAGATCGCGTTCACTCATTCCCATCCCCATACCGATCACGCAGCAGAGCACCGCAACATTCACCGAATGTGCATATGTATAATCATCGTATGAGCGCAGATCTGTCATATCCAGACACACATTTTTTCTGGACAAAAGATTCTCCACAATCTGTTGTGCAATCTCGGCACAACGGTCAATATCATTCTCCTGCACACATTTAAACCCTTCCTGGCGCAGTTTTTCCGGTATTGTTGCTTCGATGTAAATATCTTTCGACTGTTCATCCTCGATATAGACACCGCTAAATCCGTATTCATTTAGTTTATTGATATAGGAAGCCGTCAGTTCACAGCCACTTCCCACCATGGTACGTCCCATGGAATCATATAAATCATACGCAAGACACATTCCCGGTCTGGCATCTTCAATGGAAACAAAACGCATAAAGCCTCCAATTATAACTATAACTTAAATCATAACCAGATAAATTGCTGCAAGTGAAATTACAATCTGAATGATGGCAAAGCGAAATACCACCTGGGCATTGGACCACCCACCCTTTTTTCTTACATGGTCGTGAATCGGTGTGATGGTATTCTTCAGAATATGTATCTTTAAAAACCGAAGCAGTGAAACCTTTACCAGACCAAGACCACCGTCTGCGATAAGTACCGCAGCAACCAGCAGGTACATAAACGGACTGTGCATCTTCAATACCGCAATGGCAATAAAAATACCCATTGCACGTGATCCGGCATCTCCCATAAGAAGCTTGCTCGGTGTTGCGTTATACCACAGATATCCCAGCAGACATACCGCAAACAGTAAAATACAGTAATTGAAAGAATCATTGACTTTTAAAATATTGTCAAGAACAAACACACTCATCAACGTGATAATGGTCAGTGTTCCCGACAATCCATCCACACCATCCGAACAGTTGGTAACATTGATGGAAACCCACACCAGAATAACGGTCAGAATGGCAAATACAACCGGTGGAATCACGATGGTCGTTCCCGTAATGGCAATGGTGATCTCACTGGAATTGTAATGCAGATAGGAAATGGCTACAACGACTGCCACCGCCAGATCCAGAATTCCCTTTAAATACTCTCCCCATGGTTTTTCTGCGGCATCATCAAAGAATCCGGTGAACATTTCGATGACGATCAGCACCAGATAAATGATAATTTCCTTATTCATTTTGCCAAACAACAATGCGGAAACAACAAAAGTCAACACAAAAATAATACCCGCACCTCTTGGTTTTCCTGCGGAAAGAGCTCCATCATGTGCATACTGTCTTCCCATGTCCTTCGGCAGATATCCGTTTAATTTTGCAATTGCAATACAGGTCACTGCAAAAGCAAATAAAACACCGATAAAAGCAACCAGTGCGTGTTCATATGTTCCTAATAAGTATATCATTTTCTCCTCCTTCGGGCTTTCACCCGATTTAATTATATTAGGAGACTGGAAAAAAGTAAAGTTTTTGCTTGCATTTTTATCGAATTGTGTTATTATATACTCACACGCGTCAAAGCGTTAAAGTGTAAAAGATTCAAAGAACCACAAGGAGGAAACAAAAATGGCTCAAAAAGGAGACTTAATGACAGCACGTTCCGATATTCGTGTATTGGACGCAACCATTCGTGACGGAGGACTCGTAAACAACTTTATGTTCTCCGATGACTTTATCAACGCACTCTACCGCACCAATGTAAAGGCCGGCGTTGACTATATGGAGTTTGGTTATAAAGCTTCCAAGGAGCTGTTTGACGTAAATAAATTCGGCAAGTGGAAGTTCTGTGATGAAGAATCCATCCGTGAGATCGTTGGTGACAACAACTCCGATATGAAGATTTCCGTCATGGCAGATGTCGGACGTTGCGATTACAAAAAAGATATCATTGACAAAAAAGACAGTGTAATTGACATGGTTCGTGTGGCAACTTACGTGCACCAGATGCCTGCTGCAATCGAAATGATTGAAGATGCCAAGGCAAAGGGCTACGAGGTAACCTGTAATATCATGGCAATCTCCAATGCCAAAGAATCCGATATTGACCAGGCACTTGAAATGGTCGGTCAAAGTAGCGCCGATGGCATTTATATCGTGGACAGTTACGGTGCTCTTTACCCGGAACAGATCCGTGCGATTGCAGATAAATACACCGAACTTGGAGAAAAATACGGCAAATACATCGGTATGCATGCACACAATAACCAGCAGCTTGCCTTTGCCAACACGATCGAAGCACTCTCCCACGGTGTCAGTCTTTTAGATGCTACCATGATGTCCATGGGACGGGGTGCCGGAAACTGTGCCATGGAACTGCTTCTGAGTTTTCTGAAAAATCCAAAATACAATGTATTCCCGGTACTCCGGTTCTTAGAAGACTATATGCTGCCGCTCAAAGAAACCGGTGCCGTATGGGGATATGATATTCCGTATCTGCTGACCGGACGTCTGAACCAGCATCCATCTGCTGCTATTGATTTTTGCAAGGACAACCGCAAGGATTACGCAGATTTCTATACCGATCTGTTAGATAAATAAAGCATAATACAAAACAGGCATCCGGGGTTCGCCAGATGCCTGTTTTATCTCTGTTATAAACGTTTAAATCTGTCTGCAAAGTGCATCCACTTTCGCAATTTCTTCCATCATACACATTTCTTTCAGATCCTGTGCATTTCCTTCGGAATGTTCCACTTCCTTTGAGAAAATACGCGCTACGTCAATACGGTCAGACATTGTGAATTTGCCACCGTTTCTGTAAAAACGTGCCACATCCATATCTCTTACCACAAGGGTTGCCATCACAATCATTTTGGCATAGGATAAAATATCATAATCATATATCGAATTCATCAGATAACGATACACAAAATAAACCAGAAGATGTTCATAGCCAAGTTCCGAATAATCCGATGATCGCATATATTCTGTCAGAAATGCCTCATAGGTATCTTCGTGATACAGCTTTTCGAATTCTTCCTTGGTGTGAACCCATTCATCATCCAGCTCTTCCATATCGGCAAAAACCGCAAAACGTTCCTCGAAATCTTCATAAGAAAGTGCACGAACCGGCTTCTCTTTTCCCTCAATATTTTTCTGCTCCCACTCCCGAAGTTCATGACCGGCATCTTCGTATCTCCAGTCTGCCAGTACCGACATATCCTCTTTTGCCTGTGCATAATTGATCACGGTCTGTACACGGTCACACCACGCCAGAAACTCTCTCATGCGCTCCGGAATATTATGGGTACGATTCTGCAGAATATTCACCGACTCCTGCTGCACCCATTCCATGAATGCAACATATGCCGGATCCTCCTCACCGTCATCGCAATTTCCGGGCAGCTCTATATCCACCAGCTTTTCTGGTTCTGTCCGCTCAAACAGAATCCGTCCGACTTCCTCGCAGGAAAGACTCAGTGCTTTCTGCTCCACATCTCCGTAAATCAGGGAAAAACGCGGATATTCTGTACACACTTCACACAGAGCCTCTTCCCCAAGTGCTGTATAAAGATCACAGAGATTATGGTCATTGAGCATGGCACAGCGTTTCTTCCCTTTCAGCTTAAAACGGTATCCACCGCCATCATCATCCGGATCGGCCTCATACATACTTTCTTTGAGTCTTTTGCCAAATTTACCTTCCACACTGTTGTAATATGCATAGGAATCCTCATCAATGTCAATTTCCCAGCCTGCACAGCAACTGTCCTTGCAGCGGGATGCAATGCAGGAAAATTTCTCATAATATTCCGGAACCCGTAAAATCACGATGCCTGCCTCTCTTTCTCTTCTTTTTCTGCCATGTACTCTTTCTCCATAGTTCCAGTCCGATCCCTGTGTGCCTTTAAAGTGATTATAGGCTATATAGCCAATGCACCAGATCAATCCTGCCATCGTTGTTGAAAAAAGTATTTTGACAACACATACCGCAAGCAGTGTGACATTCAGGTCCCCTGCCAGAAAAGAAACTGCCAGAGTATGAAGCGGAAGCACAAGCATCTTCCACAACCCGTAATATGCTGCTGCAATCACACCGATTGTATAACAGACAAATTCCCAACCAATGCATTAATATGCTTTTTCATATGTATCCATCCTCGTTTTCCAACTAGTTTCCATCAACTTAACTATTTTGCCACTTTCCATGGCTTTTTTTCAAGTCAAGAATGCGCTGATTGACCGATCCCCGGAACTTGAGCGTAATATCCTTCTGTTCCTCAATAAATGGACCGTCCACCAGTACATCGATCAGGGAAAGCAGGTCATCCGTGTCTTTCGTATGTTTTCTGCCTCCCAAAATCAGGTCTTTATCATATATATATCCGGTAAATGCCCAGACATTCTTATCCGGATACAAACTTTTTACATTTTTTCATAAAAGGAAGAAGAGCCTCCTGATTTTCTTCCTCAAACGGCTCTCCTCCCAACAGGGTCATTCCCTCTATATACTCCGGTTTCAGTGAATCAAGCACCTTTTGCTGTACCTGCTCATCGAAACATTCTCCATAGGTAAAATCCCATGTCTGTGGCTGAAAACAGCCCTTACATGCATTGCGGCATCCGGATACAAACAGTACCGTCCGACAGCCGAGACCGTTTGCGATGTCACAATACTTAATTCCAGCATAATTCATAATTTACTCTTTCTTTTTATTCAGGAAACGGATGCAGCCTGCTGCTGCCAGTAAAAAAACAATTACTGCTGCTCCAAATACCATCCGCAGATCAACCGCACCTGTCTTTGGTGTTGCATCTGTCCGGTTTCCGTTTTTTGATGTATTTCCACTGTTATTCTTTTTGTTCGATGAAGTCTTATGTGTATTCCCACTGCTGCTCTTGGAATCCTGCATATCGTCTGTATCATCGTACGAATCGGTATCGTCCGTATCGTCCGTATCGTCTGTATCATCTGTATCATCTGTATACTCTGTGTCATCCTGACTGTCCGACTGACTCTGGGAAGTGCTCTGGGACTGTGACTGGCTCTGTGTCTGTCCTGCAGAAGCGTCCACAACCGTTGTAACCGTAACCGGATTGTAACTTGCATCCGTCACTTCACGCACTGTCAGGGTAACCGGCATCGTTGTATATGCATTTTTCGCCTTAAAGGTAACCGTGGCAATGGTTTCATTCTGGGAATAAGTCTTATTTAAAATTGCCGAAAGATTAAGTGCCTGCTGATTATTTTCCGTAACCGGGGAAACCAGCTCAATATTTCCCGAATCCGAAGAAATCGTATTTGCCCATGTGGTTCCTACATATTCCAGATCAGAATCGTCATATGCCAGTCTTGCTGCAAATGTCGAAAGTCCCGGATTATTGCTTCCGACCAGACGTACCGTTACCGTATCCCCGGCTTTTGCATCATTGGTTGTTCCAACCGTCAGATTCATCTGGCTGTTCGCTGCCATAACCGGCTGCGGAACGGCTGCAAAAAGCAACGCCAGCGCACATCCCATCATCAGTATCGTTTTCATCATCCCTAATTTTTTCATCTTCTGCCCTATATCCTTTTTGCTATGACTACGAGTCTCCCATTGTTTACCGTGTATTCACAGGTAGAGAGCATAATTGTGGTATCTCCATAGATAAGATGCTCCCCTGTATCATACACACGGTTCTCTTCCACAAAATCCAGCAGATTCTGAAACTCTTTCCGGTTTTTATAATTCCGAAACCAGTAATAACGGAATCCGGATTCGTCTTTTTCCTTTACATGTGTCTTTACCACCGCAACAATCTGATATTGTCCAGTTTCATAAATCGTATCAAAAGTAATCACCGGATGCTTTTTGTAAAATTTCTTATCCAGATAGGCATCCAGATCTCCAAACTGGCTTCCATCACTTACGTTGTGCCCAAAGATCACAATATTCTGATCCATCGGATCAATGCTGGCATCTGCGGAAACAAACGGGTTTCCCTTATTATCATCTTTTCCTTCAAAATTGTGTTTCAGATAATATTCCCCGCCTGTATGATCCTGCATCACCGGATAATCGATTGGTGTCCCATCAACTTTGATCCATCCAACCAGATCCGGATACATACTATATAATATATCATATTGGTCTAAGATTGCAAGCTGGTCCGTCTTTTCTGTCTCACGATTTTTCATTTGCTGCTTTTCTTTGCGGATATATTCCAAAACCGCTTCCTTTTTTGCCTCTTTGATCTGAAAATAATTCAATGCAAGTAACAGAACAACCGCCATGGCCAGGAAAGAAAAGGCGATGCGTCTGCATACCTTTTCCACCATCGGCCGATGGCGGTTTCTGCCACTCGGCCCGATGGGTTTTTCTTTCTCTTCCCGGGGTTGTGGATCTTCTACCTCATGGTGTTCATACAAATGGGCATATTGTTTCCGTTTGTTTTCTTCCATGTTTTATAAATGTAATACTCTTTCTTTGATTTCCTGTGTACGTCCCTGATTCCAGAACTGTGTTCCGATATACCCGCACGTACGACGTGCAACACTCATCTTATCCTGATCACGGTTTCCGCAGTTCGGACACTCCCAGACGAGTTTTCCGCTGTCCTTTTCCTCAACAATTTTGATCTCACCGTCATAGCCACATTCCATACAGTAATCACTCTTCGTGTTGAGCTCCGCGTACATAATATTATCGTAAATGTATTTCATGACGGCAATCACGGCATCAATATTATCCTGCATATTTGGTACTTCCACATAGCTGATTGCACCACCCGGAGACAGCTTCTGGAACTGTGACTCAAACTTCAGTTTATCAAAAGCATTGATATTTTCCGTCACATGCACATGATAACTGTTCGTAATATAATTTTTATCTGTTACGCCCTCTATGATACCGAAACGCTTCTGCAGACACTTTGCAAATTTATAGGTGGTGGATTCCAGCGGCGTACCGTACAGACTGAAATCCATATTTTCCTTTTCTTTCCACTCTGCACAGGCATCATTCAGACGCTGCATGACACGCAGTGCAAATGGTGTTCCGGTCTCCGGCTCCGTATGGGAAACACCTGTCATATAACGGGTACACTCGCACAATCCCGCATATCCCAAAGAGATGGTGGAATAACCGCCAAATAAAAGTTTGTCGATCGTCTCTCCCTTTTTCAGACGGGCAAGCGCTCCGTTCTGCCACAGAATCGGAGCCACATCACTCGGTGTGCCAAGAAGTCTCTTATGTCTGCACATCAGTGCCCGGTAGCACAGTTTTAGACGCTCATCGAGAATCTTCCAGAATTTTTTCTCATCTTTTCCGGAAGAACATGCCACATCCACCAGATTGATCGTCACAACTCCCTGGTTAAAACGTCCGTAATATTTCGGTTTTCCGGTTTCCTGGTCAATATACGGAGTAAGAAAACTGCGGCATCCCATACATGGATAGCAGTGTCCTTCCCCGTTCTTGTCCACTTTCAGTTCTTTCATCTTCTTTTCGGAAATATAATCCGGAACCATGCGCTTTGCCGTACACTGTGCAGCCAGGCGTGTCAGATAAAAATACTTGGAATCCTCATGGATATTATCTTCTTCGAGTACATAAATCAGTTTCGGGAAAGCCGGGGTAATAAATACTCCTTTTTCGTTCTTTACTCCCTTGATTCTCTGATGCAGCATCTCCTCAATGATCGCTGCCAGGTCATCTCTGGTCTGTCCCTCCGGCACTTCGTCGAGATACATAAACACCGTGATAAACGGAGCCTGACCGTTTGTGGTCATAAGCGTGATCACCTGATACTGGATCATCTGCACACCACGGTTGATCTCTTCTCTTACACGCATCTCTGCTACTTTATTGATTTTCTCCTCATCCAGATCCAGCCCGATCTTTTCAAACTCTGTCCGGACCTGTATCCGGAATTTTTCACGGCTCACCTGTACGAACGGTGCCAGATGGGACAGTGAAATACTCTGTCCTCCATACTGCGAACTTGCAATCTGCGCAATCGCCTGTGTTGCTATATTGCAGGCCGTGGAAAAACTTCTCGGACGGTCAATTCCGGTCTCGCTGATTACAGTACCATTCTGCAGCATGTCCTCTAAGTTCACCAGACAGCAGTTATGCATGTGCTGCGCAAAATAATCTGCATCATGGAAATGAATCAGTCCTTTTTCATGTGCTTCCACAATATCTTCCGGCAACAGGAATCTCTTCGTGATATCCTTGCTGACTTCTCCCGCCATATAATCTCTCTGTACACTGTTTACAGTAGGATTTTTATTGGAATTTTCCTGTTTTACTTCCTCATTGTTACACTCTAAGAGAGACAGAATCTGTTCATCCGTAGAATTGGATTTACGCACAAGCGCTCTCTTATAACGGTATGTAATATAATTACGGGCAACCGTAAATGCATGCTGGTTCATCAGCTGGTTCTCTACCATATCCTGGATTTCCTCCACGCTGGCAGATCGTTTCATGTTTTCACATGCCACTTCCACATTATCGGCAATCTCCTGAATCTGCTCATCGCTGAGTTTTTCATAATCGATTACCGATGCATTCGCTTTCTGTACAGCCGCAACGATCTTATTCGAATCAAAAAATACCTCGACTCCGCTTCTCTTAATAATTTTCATGTTCCATCTTCCTCTCAAAGTCTATCTTTATAAACGATTGTTTACACAAAATATAAGATATAGAGATTACTCCCTATATCTTGTATATTTTCATTAACAAATACAAGACTACACTACATCTTGTGTTATTGTCAACCCACATTTCTACATCATGTGGAGGCTTACTCCATGGAAATGTAGACGTATCTAGGCGTTTATGCAATATGTGAAAAAATTCCGCGCCATTTTTGTAATAATTTTTACAGTCTGCTGTCCGTGCGCAGCACATCAATGAATTTGCCGGCTTCTGCCCATGCCTTCTTTGATTCTGGAATATTCAGATATGCCATCTGGAACACATGAAACATCCCTTCATAAACAGACAGGCGCACTTTTACCCCCTGCTCCCTTGCCTTTGCCGCTACCGAAACCGAATCGCTCAGAAGCATCTCAATCGATCCAACCTGTATGAGCATTGGCGGAAATCCCCGGAAATCCCCAAACAGCGGAGAAATATACGGGTCCATCCGGTCATGTTCCCCCGGATAATCATTCTGGTAAATCAGACTCTCCTTCGTATTTCCAAACAGTGGATCTTTCTCATAATTGGTCTCATAAGACTCCCCGCTGGCCGTCAGATCCGTCCACGGAGACATGGCTATGATTCCTCCCGGTACCGGCATATTATGATCCCGCAGATACATACAGAGTGCCATCGCCAGTCCACCGCCTGCCGAATCTCCGGCAAGGATAATCTGTTCTCCATAATATCCCTTGGAAAGCAGCCAGCGGTATGATGCCAATGCATCTTCAAGTGCCGCCGGATATGGATTCTCTGGGGCCACACGATAATCCGGAGTAAGCACATTGCATCCATGGCTCAGCTCGTTATATAATCCTGCAAACACATAATACGCATTGCGCACAGCTCCCGTATAGCCACCGCCGTGTAACTGCAGAATCACGTAATCCGTGTTTGGATTTTCCTTTAACGACAAAAGTTTCATCGTAAAATGATCCATATTGATTCCTGTCAGGTTAAACATTGCCGGTGGAATCCATGGCGGCTCTATCATCCGCTTGCGCAGCTCTCCGCTCTTTATTTTTTTTCCGATTTTCAAATCATTGGTAAAATGTGACAGCATTTCTGCCACCACACGTCCTTTTACACTCGCTTCGCTTTCTATCATATATGAAATCTCCGTTTCAGTTCGGTTCGTGCACGCTGATCACCAAGAATCAGTGTTCCAAGGAATAAAAATACCGATACCCCGAGGGACCCCCATGCCAGATATGGAAAATGAATGATTCTCATCTGCAGCAATACCACCGGTACAATGCTCAGCAATATCGTCAGCAGTTCCGACATCATATAACTCTGCCAGTTTCTCCGGTTTATCAGAATCAGGATAAACAACGCCAGATCAATGGCAATGATTCCCCCCGGAAACACATAGTCTAACGACCAGCGCCGGTATCCGGTCAGATAATCAATTCCAAGAAGCATTACAATGGCAAGAAGTACCAGACAGACGGTTTTGGCCAGATATCCGGATTTTCCCAGAATTGCCATGCGAAGCACCACATTTCCATATAAAAGAATGATACCAATTACAAGGCTCCATGCCACTTCCCTGTCCACCTGGAAATTGATGGCAATCAGCAGACACTCCGCCACAATGGAGATAAACAGTACCAGATTCTCCACAAACCGGAATTTACGCGCCGTTGCAATGGCATCCGGATACCGGCTCTCTCCCGGTATCCCGTCCGACTCCAGCACATGTTTACAGAGCGGACAGCGGTCCGTATCGTCCAATAAGACAATCATTACAATTTTTTGCATTTATTCATAATATACTCCGTTCGTCTCAATACTCCACATCCACACCATCCGCCGCAATCTTGCGGAAAAATGCCTTCTGTACCAGAGCCTCGGAAAAGATGGAACTAAATGTAAATACCAGCGTATCCTGGTAAGAACAGATCGTTCCTTTCAGATACTGCCCTTTTGACATGGCTATAAAAGCCGAAAAACCTTCTATATAGGGCTGGTAAATATCTTTGATCTTGATATTACCGATGTTTGTGATCGTTGTCGTATTTGCCACTGCGGATTTTTCATATACGATACGCATGGCAATATTTTTCAAAAATAACGGCACCGGACGCATAAGCAGGTTCCTCTGATTGGATACACTGTAAGAAAACAGATCCTCTAAATGTTCCTTATTGATCTGGGAGTGCAGGCTGCTTTGTATGCATGCAAGTACTTCCTCAAACGTGTAGGACTCTTTCTGTGGACGGAATTCTGCAGATACCATAACAAAAAAGGTTTTTTGTCGTATCCGAATCAAAATACGGCCGCAGATTGACCGGCACTGCGATTCGGATCGGTTTTCCTCCCGGCATCCCGTGTAACAGTTCTTTATACACACTCCATACAAAGACTGCAATAAAATATTCATTCAAAGATGCATGATAGCCATGTGCTACCTTTTTCAGCTGTGAGACCGGCATCCGCCCATGCATGACACCAAATTCTCCGGCCGGAAGTTTATCTTCTTTGATCAGATATGCTTTTTCTTTATTAAATCCGCTTGGCTGCTGCTGCGGTAATTGCGGACAAAGCTGTCCTCCCTGCTGAGAGAGGTATCTCCGCTCAGTTTGTTTCCTTCTTTTTCCGCCAGTTCCGGATGCACCAGACGCAGATACTGATACGTCAGCTCCCGGAGGAAATTAATGCCTCCCATGCCATCGGTCAGTACATGAAACACTTCGAGATTGAATTCTTGACTTATAATAGGTCACACGGAACAGATAATTGCGGTTTTTGTTCTGCCGGATAAACCGGCATGGAAACATCGCCTCTTCCGTGACTTTCGGCGCCTTTTTTCCGTTCTCTTCAAAATAATACCAGAATACGCCTGTGCGCATCCGAAGATTAAACCCATCGAATTTCGGCAGAATCATGTCCAGCGCCTGCTGCAGAAATTCCACCTGAACCTCTTCTTTTAAGGTCACACTGATCCGGTACACGTTTGTCATACTCTCCCCCGCAATGGACGGGAAAAGATGTGCTGTATTATCAAGCTTATCCCAGCGCACCTGACGCGGAATCGTCTTGGTTTTTTTCTTGTCTTTCATTGATTAATTACTTCCTTGGTTATTTCAAAAACATGCCGAATCCTGCCACACTGAGCACCATCATAATAATTCCTGCCAGCAGAACCCCGAGCATGACGGCGATAATTGTTGATTTAAAATCCATGTCCAGAATACTGGCCGCCAGTGTTCCTGTCCATGCACCGGTTCCCGGAAGCGGAATTCCTACAAACAGGAGCAGTGCGATAAACAGCCCCCGGCCTGCTTTTTCCTGTAATTTCTTTCCGCCCTTTTCTCCCTTCTCCAGACACCAGGAAAAAAAGCTTTCCAATCACCGGTTTATCCGCTCCCCATACCAGAACTTTCCGTGCAAACAGATAAATCACCGGCACCGGCAGCATATTTCCGATAATTGCCACAATATAAGAAGAAAGTACCGGCAGCTGCAGTCCCTTGCGAAATAATAATGGAACCGCGCAGTTCCACCAGTGGTACCATGGAAACAAAAAAATACCCACAAGTATTTGTCAACATAAAAAATCCTCGCTTTATTTATTTAAATATTTTTTCAGAAAAATCGATCAGTTTATGCATCTGCTCATCCGTACCGATTGTGATACGCAGATATTCGTTGATCCGTGCCGGCTTACCAAAATGCCGCACATAAATATCGTTTTTCTTCAGTGCTTCAAACAGTTCCACACCGGAAACATCCGGATGCATGGCAAAAATAAAGTTGCTTTTGGAATCACCAAATACGAACCCGAGTGCCCGAAGCTGCTCTTTGGTCCACTCTCTTGTCTTTATGATTTTCTCTGTCGTCTGCTCAAAATATGCCCGGTCACGGATAGATGCCGTTCCCAACGCAATGGTGATACGATCCATCGTGTATGAATTGAAGGAATACTTCACATCATTTAAATATTTAATCAGTGTCGGATTACTGATGGCAAAGCCAATCCTCGACCCCGCCAGAGAACGTGACTTGGAAAATGTCTGTACCACAATTACATTATCGTATTTATCAATCAGAGGCAGGGCACTCTCTCCTCCAAAGTCAATATATGCCTCATCCACGATCACAATCACATCCGGATTTGCCTGAATGATCTCCTCGATGGCAGATACCGGAAGAAGTTCCCCGGTCGGCGCATTCGGATTTGGGAATACAATTCCACCATTTTCACATTTATAATCTGCCGGATTCAGGCGGAATGCATCATCCAGCGGAATCTGTGTATACGGAATGCGAAGCATTTCTGCCCACACGTCATAAAAGGAATAGGTAATATCCGGAAACAGAATCGGCTTCTTTGAATTAAAGAAGGTCATAAACAGCATTGCAAGCACATCATCCGATCCGACACCGACAAAGACCTGTGAAGGGTCTACCTGATAGAATTGTGCAATCCCATCCACCAGATCTGTCACAACCGGATCCGGATACAGCCGCAGATCATCCGTATGAAAATGTTCCAGTGCTTCCTTTACCCCCGGTGCCGGCGGATATGGATTTTCATTGGTATTTAACTTGATGATCTGTGATTTCTTTGGCTGCTCTCCCGGTGTATAGGGAACAACCTTACGTATATTTTTTTTCCCAGTTTTTCAACTTTAATCTCCTTTATATGTACAATATTACAGTCACCTACCACTCTACCGCATTCTTCCTCAAATGTAAAGAATTGACGCGGCAAAAAAAACGCAAAAAAAATGAAATTTCAGCATTTTTTCCTCTTGCAGTTTTACACAATCGTGATAAAATATCCTAGCATTTGCAGTTTTGTTTAAAATATAAAAGGAGTAAATCATTATGGCAAGAAGTACAACAAAAGAATTGACCAGCGGTTCCCCTATGAAACTGATTCTCGGTTTCGCCGTACCGCTTCTGTTCGGTATGCTGTTTCAACAGTTTTACAGTCTCATGGACACCATCATCGTCGGCCGCTATCTCGGCGTGACGGCACTTGCTGCAGTTGGGGCAACCGGAAGTATCAATTTTCTGATCATAGGATTCTGTCAGGGAATCTGCAACGGTTTCGGTCTGCCGGTTGCCCAGCGGTTCGGTGCGCGCGACTATGACGGCGTGCGCAAATATGTCGGTAATTCCGCCATTCTGTCGGTTCTCATCGGCGGTGTTCTCACGGCACTGACCGTCATTTTCTGTCGGCAGATTCTGGTGCTGATGCAGACACCTTCCGATATTATCGACCTGTCCTATAATTATATTGTTGTTATTTTTGCCGGCATACCAGCCATCATCCTTTATAATATACTCTCCTCCTACCTGCGTTCTCTGGGGGACTCCATCACGCCGGTCATTTTTCTGATCGTTGCGGCTGTCTTAAATATCGGACTGGATCTGTTCTTTATCATCTGTCTGCACTGGGGAGTTTTTGGTGCCGCATTTGCTACCGTTTTATCGCAGGCGGTTTCCGGTGTGCTGTGTCTTTTCGTGATCATCCGGAAATTTGACATTCTGCACCTGAAGCGCTCCGACTGGGTACTGGATGCTTCCTATGTAAGAAATCTTCTGATTATGGGACTTCCTATGGGTCTGCAGTATTCCATTACCGCCATCGGAAGCGTCATTCTGCAGACTGCTGTCAACACCTTAGGTTCAGGCGCCGTGGCAGCCATGACGGCCGGCAGCCGTATCTCGATGTTTATGATGTGCCCGTTTGACGCACTCGGTTCTACCATGGCAACTTACGGTGGACAGAACGTTGGCGCCGGAAAATACGATCGTCTGGCAAGCGGTATGAAATCTGCCACCATTCTTGCCGCAGTTTACTCCGCAGCGATCCTTGTTGTCATCATTTTCCTTGCACGTCCACTGATCTATCTGTTTATAGATCCTTCGGACAGTGCCAATATCACACAGGTTGTCGCACAGGCCAGACAATTTCTGATCACCAACACCTGCTTTTATATGCTTCTGTCGCTGGTCAATATTGTTCGTTTTTAAGCTCTAAGACAATTCTTATTCCCTCTTTCGATGACTGGTTGGTTATGTCCACAATATCCGTTGTCGCTTTTGACTCGACAAGTGAATAGACATCATTTAAGAATTTTCCTATATTGGCAC
>ENA-OQBD01000397-OQBD01000397.1-human-gut-metagenome-genome-assembly--contig:-NODE-397-length-23947-cov-3.212930_pt1 | contig 23947 bp, 27 predicted proteins | sample MGYA00242742_ERZ504543 | MGnify/ENA primary metagenome ERZ504543 (study PRJEB26092, sample SAMD00036239) | human gut metagenome | host: Homo sapiens | study: EMG produced TPA metagenomics assembly of...
CTATACTCTCCGTCGCGTCCGATTTCTTTATAGTTTGACGAACTGACAATTCCGTATCCGCTTCCTCCGGCATAACCGAAAATATTTCCCAGTGCGAATATAACATCACCCTGTTCTGTCAGATTCGAATTGCCAAGTGATGCTACACTTGAAGCACTCCATGTGGCATCTGAAAGGCTTTTTTTATCTACCGCAAATATTGCAAATCCACTATTTTTATCCTTTTTTTTTCAGGCTTGCCTTATATTCTGATTTATCTGAAAATGTAACGCACCACTCTTTTGCATCTTCGCAGATCGAAGCATAGGACAAAATCAGTATCTCCGGTCCGTTATCCGCAACGATCACACCAGATACGCTCTCATCAATTCCGGTCGCTTCTGCATTCCAGTTCTCCTGTTCTGCTCCTTTCGTAACAGATACCACACTCTTCTTCGCTGTCAGTGCTTTCTCATATGCTTTGGACATCATCTGTACATAACTGATCTCCTGCTGATTCTGCGCGTCATTCTGCTCTGTCGTGTCGCCACCTTCTGCTAAATCTTCCTCTGATTGATTGTCCTCCTGGATTGTCACAACTTGTGTCTTTTCAGGAAATAAATGCTGTGCAAGCGGGCGCAATGCAAAGAATCCCAGGCATGCAGAGCCTCCTAAAACCAGTCCGCATATTGCAATCCGGATGAGCTGTTTCATTCCTTGCTGTCTGCTGATCTTCTTTGGTTTTATCGTCTCTTCGAGAAATGCAAAATGATTCCTTTTTTTCTGACTGTTCTAAATTTTTCCCGTCAGGACCCTCTTCCGGAACCTGACCATTACTTTTCTTTTCTGACATTGACATGAACCTCATTCGTGACTGTTCACTTCCGTGTCAACTACAAAATCAACCGACACGGACATTTCCATTACTTAGTATAACTGATTCATATAGATTGTTCAATATCTATAAAAGCCTTTTATTTAATGAAATAATAAGGTACAATAAGACTCGGAAATAGTTATTGTTCACATGTATTGTGAACAGCTACATGATTAAAAAATTAGTATTAAGTTGAAATGACAGAGGAACATAAATGAATCAAAAAACATTATTTAAACTGGAATATGATAAGATCATTGCTCTTCTTGAAAAGGAAGCGACATCTTTCCGTGGAGGACAGCTCTGCCGTCGTTTGAAGCCAATGACCGACCTGCATAAGATCAACACTTATCAGGAACAGACTGCTGCCGCTTATACACGAATCGTGCAAAAGGGACGTATCTCGTTTGGTGACGCTGCACCGGTTGAAGAGTCCATGAAACGTCTGGAGATTGGCGGCTCACTCAGCAGCACAGAACTTCTCCGTATTTCCCGCCTGCTTGTAAATGCAGCCAGGGTTAAGGCCTACGGAAGACATGATACACAAGAGGACGCTTGTGACTGCCTGGATGAATATTTCAACCTGCTTGAACCACTGACACCACTTTCAAATGAAATCGACCGCTGTATTATCGGCGAAGATGAATACAGTGATGATGCCAGTTCCACACTGAAGCAGATTCGTCGAAGCATTAATAACATCAATGACAAAGTACACGCCACTTTAACTACACTGGTCAACGGTTCCCTTCGCACTTATCTGCAGGATGCAATCATTACCATGCGTGGAGACCGCTATTGTGTACCTGTCAAAGCGGAATATCGTGGACAGGTACAGGGACTCATTCACGATCAGTCTTCAACAGGTTCTACTCTTTTTATTGAACCTATGGCAATCGTAAAACTGAACAATGACTTAAAAGAACTTTATGCAAAGGAACAGGAAGAGATTCAGGTGATTCTTGCAAATCTAAGTGAAGAAGCCGCACAATATATCGAGGAAATCCGTGTGGATTACCGTTCTCTGACGGATCTTGACTTCATTTTTGCACGAGGTGCTCTGGCAATATCCATGCGCGCCAGCCGGCCGCTTCTGAATGAAGAGGGACGCATCCGTATCCGTGAGGGACGTCACCCACTGCTCGATCCGAAAAAAGTTGTTCCGATCACCGTGACACTTGGGGAAGACTTCACACTGCTGATCATCACAGGACCAAATACCGGCGGTAAAACTGTTTCTTTGAAAACGGTCGGCTTATTCTGTCTGATGGGACAGTCCGGACTTCACATTCCTGCCGGAGACCGCAGTGAACTGGCTGTATTCCATCAGATTTATGCAGATATCGGAGATGAACAGAGTATTGAGCAGAGCCTTAGTACATTCTCTTCTCATATGACCAATATTGTCTCTTTCCTTAAGAAAGTAGATGAACGTTCGCTGGTTCTCTTTGATGAACTTGGAGCCGGTACAGATCCGACGGAAGGTGCCGCACTTGCAATTTCTATTCTGTCCCATCTTCACCAGAGAGGTATCCGTACAATGGCTACCACACACTACAGCGAGTTAAAAGTCTATGCACTTTCCACTCCGGGTGTGGAGAATGCCTGTTGTGAATTCGATGTAGAAAGTCTTCGTCCGACTTACCGTCTGCTGATCGGTATTCCTGGTAAAAGTAATGCATTTGCGATCTCCGGGAAGTTAGGTCTGCCGGATTATATTATTGAAGATGCAAAGAAACGGCTCAGTGAACAGGACGTTTCCTTTGAAGATCTTCTCACTGATCTTGAGACAAGCAAACGGACGATTGAAAAGGAACAGGAAGAAATCGCACGATTGAAGAAAGAAGCGGAAGACCTGAAAGCCCAGGCGAAACAGCGCCAGGAGAAATTAGATGATCAGCGCGACCGCATTTTACGCGAGGCAAATGAAAAAGCAAACGCCATTCTGCGTGAAGCAAAAGAAGTTGCCGACAAGACGATCAAGGATTTCCGTAAATTCGGCAAGGAAAACATTTCTGCTGCAGAGATGGAAAAGGAACGTGAGAAGCTGCGTAAGAAGATCAAAGATACAGCATCTGCGTCTGCAATGAAAGCACAGAAACCAAAGAAAGAGCATAAAGCATCTGACTTCAAGCTCGGAGAATCCGTTAAAGTTCTCAGCATGAACCTGACAGGAACCGTAAGCTCTCTACCTGATGCCAAAGGGAATCTTACCGTACGTATGGGAATCCTCAGCTCCCAGGTCAACATCTCTGATCTGGAGATTATCGAGGAAGTCTCTCCGTATGCACCGAAGAAAATGAACCGTACTTCAAAAGGCAAAATTAAAATGGGAAAATCTCTTTCTGTCCGACCTGAGATCAATCTGCTCGGACGTACTGTTGATGAAGCCGTTGCTGAGCTGGATAAATACCTGGATGACGCAATCCTCGCTCACCTGAATACTGTCCGTGTAGTTCACGGAAAGGGAACCGGAGCACTCAGAAAGGGAATTCATGAATATCTGCGTCGTCAGAAACATGTAAAATCCTATCACCTTGCCGAATTCGGTGAAGGTGACGCTGGTGTAACAATTGTAGAACTTGGCTAATTATTTTAAACAGTTATCAACTACCTTATCATGGTTAATGGGGGAAAAAAGAATGTTTGGAAAACAGAAAATCCTAATCGTAGATGATGATGAGAATATCGCTGAACTGATTTCTCTTTATCTCACAAAAGAATGTTTTGATACAAAATTAGTATATGATGGAGAAGATGCGCTTGCAGCTTTTAACAGCTATCAGCCAAATCTGATCCTTCTTGATCTGATGCTTCCAGGAATTGACGGGTATCAGGTTTGTCGTGAGATTCGTTCCAAAGCTGCCACACCGATTATCATGCTTTCGGCAAAAAGTGAAGTATTTGACAAAGTTCTCGGACTGGAACTCGGAGCAGATGATTATATCATGAAGCCATTTGACCCTAAGGAAATGGTGGCCCGCGTAAGAGCTGTCTTGAGAAGATATCAGGTTGGACAACAGAATGATACTTCTGTTGAAAAAACAAAATGTGCAGAGTTTGACGGATTGACAATCAACCTTACAAACTACTCTGTTGTTTGTGACGGACATCCTGTTGATATGCCGCCAAAAGAATTAGAACTCCTTTACTGTCTTGCTGCATCACCGAATCAGGTATTCACAAGAGAGCAGCTCTTAGACCGTATCTGGGGCTATGAATATATCGGAGACACTCGTACCGTTGATGTTCATATTAAACGTCTGCGTGAAAAAATTAAAGACCACCCTCACTGGAATATCAGTACTGTATGGGGAATTGGTTACAAATTTGAGACAAAATAGATTTAAATCATCGATCCTGGATACTGTAAACAGCATCTGGTGACCGATGAGTACTTAGGGAGAAATTATGAAAGCAGTTCTGCATTTAAAATTTATTGTACTTTATATTATTTTCGGGTTTCTGTGTGTTTTCACAACGGCAACATTGACCACAGAACTGATCACCGAACGTCTGGAAAAAGATACTTCACAGACATTATACAGAGAAGCAACCATGATTGCAGATAATTATCTGCCTTCCTATTTTTCAAACGAATCTTCCAGCTGGGCTGTTCATTCTCAGTTATCTGCTATGAAGACGTATCTTAATTCTTCTCTGTGGTTTGTTGAAAAAGATGGTACAATGATCACCTCTGCCAACCTGAAGGATACTACTGCACCACAATCAGTCAATAATTTTGATCCGGCCGAAATCGGGAGCAACCAGTACATGATCGGAACCTATCATAATTATTTTCAGGAAGATATGATTACTGTAATGGCTCCTGTCACACAGGGATTTTATACAAAGGGATATCTGATCATTCACAGCCCTGTCTCTCTGATCAACGAAAGATGCCGCACGCTGATGGTTCCGGTTTATATTTCTCTTGGAGTTATTTTCCTGTTGTCCTTCATCTTCCTGCTTGGGTTCCATTTCTTCGTCCATCGGCCATTGTTGCTGATCACAGAAGCTGCGAAGCAATATGCCATGGGCAATCTGGATTACGAGATTCCGGTAAACAGGCATGATGAGATCGGATATTTATCCGCATCACTGAATTTTATGGCTGCACAACTGAAGGATTCTGATGATTATCAGAAAAAGATCGTAGCAAATGTATCCCACGATTTCCGTTCTCCGTTGACTTCAATCAGGGGTTATGTAGAAGCAATGGCAGACGGAACAATCCCACCAGAGCTTCATGAGAAATACTTAAATATCATTCTCTTCGAAACGGAACGACTGACTGACCTGACAACGGATCTTCTTACTTTGAACGAATTTGATACAAAAGAGCTCCTGCTCAATAAAACTTCCTTTGATATTCAGGAGATGATCAAACATACTGCCCAGTCTTTCGAGGGTGTCTGTACTCAGAAGCATATATCCATTAAGCTCTTTCTACTGTCTGAACAGATTGATGTAATGGCTGACCGACGCAAAATCCAACAGGTTCTTTATAATCTTCTGGATAATGCGATCAAATTCAGTGAGAATGACTCTTCTATTACAGTAGAAGTAACAACAAAAAATGACAAAGTCTTTGTTTCTGTAAAGGATCATGGAATCGGAATCTCAAGAAAGGAAATCAATAAGATTTGGGAGCGTTTCTACAAATCAGATCTTTCCCGTGGAAAAGATAAGAAAGGAACCGGACTTGGACTTTCGATCGTAAAAGAAATCATACAGGCTCACGATGAACATATCAATGTAATCAGTACGGAAGGGGTTGGCACCGAATTTATTTTTTCTTTAAGCAAAGCTTAAAGGACAACGTGAATAAAACAAAGAAAACATCAGGTTTTATACTTCATTCTGAAATTCAGAAATATAGAAGTAATAAAATCCTGATGTTTTTCTTTTGCCTGACAAGCTCTTTTCTTTTATGAAATTGTTCGATTTATTTTCAACTTATTCGTAAAGGAACGGTGTTATCGTATCGTCATTCATATTGTCTGCTGTCACCCACACATATCCTGTGTTGACCTCAGCTTCATTTCCAATCTCAAGAACTGTACGTGCCGCTGCAACTACTGTCGCATATCCCATTCCAAAAGGATTCTGCACAATAAGTCCATCCACCTTTCCATCTTTCAATGCATTGACCTGCTCTTTTCCTGCATCAAACCCTACTAATGTAATATGTTTTTCTGAATCAAACTGATCCAGCGTCCTAATTGCAAGCTGGGTTACTGTCTCGTTCGTAGCAATACATCCCTTTAAATCAGGATGTTTCTCCATATAATATTGAATTGCATCTTCATCACTCATCTTTGCCGCGCCATCGTTGACCTGCTGCATCTTCTCGGACAATTCATTGTCCGCTTCCTGTGCTGTCTCATTCGCACTTTCGTCTGCTGATGAAGAAGCCGCATTCGATGCTGCATCTGCAATTGTCTCGGAAGCATCACCTGTTCCTGTTGTCTCTTCCTTCTTTTCTCCTGCTTCTGCAGCTGCCAGTTCTTCTGGTTGTTACCCCTACCTGTTCAGCCACAATCTGTTTCTTCAACATTTCCAGCTGTCCAGATAAATTGTCTCTGTAACAGTCACATTCGGATGATTTGCTGCAAGTTCATTTTTGATTTCTGCCTCACGCTCTTTCGCCGTATCTGATACTGTATCATGCACAAGCAGCAGAATTTCTCCACTGTCACCGATCTTCTCACAGAAATTCTTTGTTCCTGTTGTTACCGCTTCTATATTATTCGTTTTGCAAGTACTTTGGATATTCTGATAGCTGTTTTCCCGAATCAAATGCTACGATCGGAATTCCATTCTCAATCGCAAGATCAAACTGGACGGAGCATGCGCTTGCATCTACACTGGAAATTGCGATCACATCCGGATAACGTGCAAGCTCTTCATCCAGAATATTCACCTGCTGATCGATATTATCATTCTCATCCGGTGCACTGTATAATACTTTTACCTTATCATTTCCTGAATAGCCCAGTGCTGTATTCAAGTCCGTTGCTGCCTGCTCTACCCCTGCCTTTACCTGATTCCAATATGGTGTTGAAGATGCCCTTCCGATTACAGAAATATAAGTTCCAGGTTCCAGATCTAGATTGTCTACCGATGCATATGCAGAAGATTTGATTGCATCCAGATTCGCCTGATATACCGGTGTTTCTGTCTTATCTCCTGTAAAAACCGGATCATCTGCTTTCTTTCCGCAGCCGGCTGCAAGTACCGTCATACAAAGTGCTGCCGCAATCGCTGCTCTTACATTTCGTTTCCGCATAACCTTCTCCTTCTTTTCATTTACACAATTTTATCTCTATGTTTTCTACTTTTTAACTCTCAATCCATTATGATACACGAATCCTTGAAAAATGGAAGAGATAATTTCTTAAAATCTCGTGAATTTTTGTTTTTTACTAATTTAGGATAGAAATCTTCTATTTTCCACGTTTACAAGTTCTATAAGACTAACTTATAAATTACTCAAATAAATACATCAGGAACTCTTGTATATTTCCCCATCTTGTATTAAAATGAGGATAACGAAAAGGGAAAAACCTATCGTAATCCAAAAAATGGAGGGTACATACAATGGCACACGTAATTAGTGATGAATGTGTAAGCTGTGGTACTTGCGAAGGCGAATGTCCAGTAGGCGCTATTTCTGAAGGAGATGGCAAATATGAGATCGATGCTGATGCTTGTGTAGATTGCGGAGCTTGTGAGGCTGCTTGTCCTACAGGCGCTATCTCTGAGGCATAATTTATAAGCGCTAAGTGATCACAAAACGCAGAAATCCTGCTCATCTGATTGATTCGATGTAGCAGGATTTCTTTTTTTGCCATAATTTGACGAACGATTAGCACTCCTTTCATAATTTCTCTATGCTATAATGAATGTAGCGAAATCAGAACAGTAATCGCAATGATTCTAACAGGAGGATAGAAAATCAATGGGTGAAGTCAGATTTATGATCTCTGAAGCTGCCAAGAAAGTTCAGGTAGAATCCCATGTCTTAAGGTACTGGGAAGATGAACTTCATATTCCTATCGGCCGCACAGAGATGGGACATCGATATTATACCCAGGATGATATCCAGCTCTTTTGCTGTATTAAAAAACTTAAGAATGAAGGGGTTCTGCTTCGCGATCTGAAGCCATTGATCCCAGAGTTGAAATCTACACGTCAGATAATGAGACACGCTGAAAACAAGGAAAAGAATGCCATTGCCAAAACACCCGCACCTGACCTGACATCTGAGTGCAAACCGGCCACCACCACTACTCCGGTCGAAGTCATCACAAATACCCAGCTGGAACATGTACGTTCACTCATCGGAGAGGTACTTACGGAAGTTGTTACTGAAAATAACAAAACATTAGAAAAAGAAATCAGCACTCAGGTCACCGCCGATGTCATACGTGAGATGGATTTTCTTTTCCAGGCAAAAGAACGGCAGGAAGAAGAACATTTCCGTAAACTGGACAGCCTGATTCGCCAGCAGCAGGCGACCCGAAGAGAAAGTGTGAAGAATAGTCCGGTACTGAGATTCAAAAAAAGATTTACATAGCATTTCTTCGATTTCTAATTGCACACTGCACATACCGGTAGATTTATTGGATTTGTATACCGAAAAAGGACAGGCTCTCCAACAAGTGCCTGTCCTTTTCTTTTTTACATCTCCTGATCCTGCTGACGCAGCTCGTTTCCAAAATCGAGTGTACTGTGGCATCCACGCAAGACGCACGGTACCGATCGGGCCGTTTCTCTGTTTTGCAATAATAATTTCTGCAATATTCTTATCTTGCCGTGTCAGGATTATAATAGTCATCACGATAGATAAACATACAGACATCGGCATCCTGCTCGATTGCTCCGGACTCTCGGAGGTCTGAAAGCATCGGACGCTTATCTGTTCTCTGCTCAACCGCACGGCTCAGCTGTGACAGTGCAAGCACCGGCACATTCAATTCTCTAGCAAGACCTTTCAAAGAACGGGAGATCTCAGAAATCTCCTGCTGACGGCTCTCATTCTTTCTTGAATTGCTTCCACTCATCAACTGTAAGTAGTCGATAATGATCAGGTCAAGTCCCATCTCCAGCTTGTATTTTCTACACTTTGAGCGCATCTCTGAAATCGTAATACCTGACGTATCATCAATGATCATTCTTGATGATCCTATTGTTCCGGCTCCTTCGATCAACTTCTCCCAATCCGTATCTGACAGATTACCGGTTCTTAGTATCTGTGCATCCACATGAGACTCCAATGAGAACAAACGGTTTACCAACTGCTCTTTGGACATCTCGAGACTGAAGATTGCTACTGCTTATTCTGACGAAATGCCACATGCTGTGCGATATTCAATACGAACGCTGTCTTACCCATAGAAGGACGGGCTGCGATCAGTACAAGGTCTGAGCGCTGCAGACCGGACAACTTATAATCAAGATCAATGAATCCTGTCGGAATTCCTGTTACTGTTCCTTTTGTCTTGGACGCACGCTCAATTACATCCAATGCATTGAGTACAACCTGCTTGATCGGTACATACTCTTCTGAATTCCCTGTCTCTGCAAGTGCAAAAACCTGCTTCTGTGCATCTTCCAAAATCTCCTCTAATGGCTGATTCTGCAGATAACAGGCATTTGCTGTCTCTTCATTTACTTTGATCAGGCGACGCATGATTGATTTTTCACGTACAATTTCAGCATAGCTCTTGATATTCGCAGAAGTCTGTGTTCCCATCAGCAAATCTCTTGCAAACTCCATACTGCTGATCTCTGGCGGGACATCCTTTTCTTTCAAATATTCCTGCAAGGTGATCAGATCGACCGGTTTTCCCGCATGAAACAGTTCCACCATAGAATTAAACAAAATTCCATATGCTGTCTGATAAAAATCATCCCCTGATAATATCTCGGAGGCCACCGTAATGGCCTCCTTGTTCATCAGCATCGCACCGAGCACTGCCTGCTCAGCCTCCGCACTGTGCGGAGGAATTCGTTTCATTGCTGCTTCCATATCCATAAAGATTTCGTCTCCTTATGCTTCTTCCTGTACAACTACTTTCAGCTCTGCTGTAACCTGTGGATGAAGCTTTACAGACACGTTGTGTGTTCCGAGTGTCTTGATCGCTTCTTTTAACTGGATCTTCTTTTTATCAACATTAAGATTCAACTGTGCTTTTACTTCCTCTGCAATCTCTTTGCTTGATACAGAACCGAAAGTTCTTCCGCCTTCTCCAACTTTGATGTGTGTTACAATTTTAGCTTCTGCGATCTTAGCTGCAAGCTCTTTCGCTGCCTCCAGGTTCTCCTCCGCAACTTTTTTCTCGTTATTCTTCTGAAGCTTCAGATCATTCAGATTCTTTCCTGTTGCTTCCAGTCCAATGCTTCTTTGGAATGATAAAGTTTCTAGCATATCCATCATTTACGTTTACGATCTCTCCTTTTTTTCCCAAGAGATTTTACATCCTTGTAATAAAATAACTTTCATTATCAAATATCTCCTTCTTCTATCATTTTATCAATAGTCTCTTTCAATGCACTGACTGCTTCATGCATATTCGTGTGGTCAAACTGTGCTCCCGCGGAATTAATATGACCGCCTCCACCGAGCTTCTCCGCGATAATCTGAACATTCACTTCATCGATAGAACGCGCACTCATATAAATCTTATTTTCATATTCTGTCAATACAAAAGAAGCCTTTATTCCGCTAATATCCAACAATTCATTCGCCGCTTGTGCTGCAAGCACTGTAGGACTGTCAATATCGCTTGGGCATACTGCAATCGCATACTCCTTACGATAAACTTCTGCATTGCGGACTGCCTCAGCCTTTGCCTGATAAGATGCCATATCATCACGGAACATCTTACGTACCCGTGTAATATCTGCACCACATCTTCTCAAAAATGCTGCTGCTTCAAAGGTTCTCACACCTGTGCGGTTCATAAAGTTTCTCGTATCGATCATAATTCCGGCATACATGCACTCTGCTTCAAGTGCCGGGAATTTGATGTCATCTACCATATACTGTAGAACTTCTGCGATCATCTCGCAAGTGGAAGAGGAATACGGCTCCACATAAGAAAGTACCGCGTTCTCAATAATATTACTGCTCTGCCTGTGATGATCCAGCACTGCAATCATCTTTGATCTCTTCAAGAGTTCCGGACACTCTGTCATCTGTGGCTTGTTCGTATCTACCACAATGACCATTGCATTGTCATCCACATAATCCAATGCCTGTTCTGACGTAATAAAAATATCATCCTCATATGCAGGGCTCTCCAGAATCTCATCATACAACGGACGAACAGATCCTGTAACTTCATTGATCACAATATGTGCCTTTTTCTCCAGACTTACTGCAGCACGGTAAATACCCATACATGCACCAAACGAATCCGGGTCAGCAATCTTATGACCCATAACAATAACTTTGTCTCTGGTCACAATAAACTCTCGAAGTGCCTCAGCCTTAACACGCGCCTTCACTCGTGTATTCTTCGCTGTCTGCTCCTTCTTACCACCAAAATACGTAATTCCGTTGCAGTCCTTAATAACTGCCTGATCCCCGCCTCTGGCAAGTGCAAGGTCGATTGCCACACGTGCATACTGGTAACTCAACGCATACGTTGCCGTATTCAATCCCAAACCAATACTCAGCGTTGCTGATCTTGAATTACCGATATTAACCTGTTTTACCTCTTCCAGAAGGGAAAACTTGTCTTCTTTCAGCTTTTTATAAGCATCCTTTCGAAGTACGATAAAATATTTATCCTTCTCCAGTTTCTTTACGATACCATCTACGTCTCCGATATACTTATTGATCTTACGGTCGATCAATGCCACGAGAAGGGATTGTCTGACTTCCTCAACACTTTCCATGACCTCGTCATAGTTATCGATATAAATCAATCCGGCAATCATTCTCTGGTCTTCGTTCTCTCGGATGTAGGCATTCAGTTCTGTCACATCTCTTAAAGAAACTGCAACAAAATATTCCTGCTCTTCCGGAATCTGAAGCAACTCTTCTTTCTCACTGAATCCCTCCAATGATACTTTTCGAAGCTCTGCCTGATAACTTCTTTCACGATAAGTTACTTCCAATTCTACGTGATCCACATCATTTTTTGGAAACACACCCGGATGTAATTCTGGAATCATACGGTTCAGATAACGTTCTTTTCTCTGACCCTCTGTCAGATTTAAAAAACAATCATTCTTCCACAGAATCCTCCCATCTTCAAGCGCAATCGCATAGGGAATTGCCAGTTCTTTGAGCAGCCGGTTTTCAATACCTTTGTACTGTACTGAAAACTGGATCAGATCTGCCAGGATCAAAGATCTGTTATAGAAATACAGCGAAAAAGCGATTCCTACATATATAATTATGAACACTGACATCAAAAGTCCGGCTTTCTTGTCCACCATGTACACCCATACATCCATGCCAATCAAGAGAAGTGTCATGATCAGCGGCCATCGCATGTACATTCTGAGCTGTCCCTTCAGCTGCATTTTATTCTTTTTCATAACTAATACCTCACCTGGGACTACTATCAATCACCACCATATGTGACTAATTACAATATAGCTAATCTATTATAGCATCTTTTTCCCCTAAGATGCTATAGGTTGTATTATGCAAAAATGAGTTAGAAAAAAGCAAAAAGATCGAATTTCTGAATTTCTCCAAAAATTCGATCTTGTTATTAGCTAATTATCTCAATTAGTCCTGAACGTAAGGCATAAGAGAAATGTGTCTAGCTCTCTTGATTGCTACTGTAAGAGCTCTCTGGTGCTTAGCACAGTTTCCTGTAATTCTTCTAGGAAGAATTTTTCCTCTTTCAGAAACATATTTCTTTAATTTTGCAACGTCCTTGTAATCGATTTCGTTGTTTTCTTTACCACAGAACACGCAAACTTTTTTTCTTCTACGAGCTGGGCCTCTTCTTTTGAATCCACCCTCTGGTCTGCTTCCTTTTTCGTAAGCCATGATGGTTATCTCCTTTCCGACTTAGTTAAACGGTAACTCCTCATCGATACCATCCGGGATATTCATGAAGCCATCACCTGCATCTGCGCTAGGTGCCGGACTCGGTGCAGACTGACGCTGGAAACTTGCTCTGTTAGCTTCGGCCTCGGCTCTGCTCTCTGCAAACTCCTGTTCTTCCACGATCACTTCTGTTGTGTATACTTTCACACCATCTTTGTTCGTGTAGCTTCCTGTCTGGATACGTCCGGAAATTGAGACACGCATTCCCTGATGGAAATACTTCTCAGCAAACTCTGCGGAACGTCCGAATATAACACACGGAATAAAATCCGCTGTCGGCTCACCGTCTCTTCTGAATCTGCGATCTACAGCAAGTGTATATCTTGCAACCGCTGTAGCACTGTCTCCCTGTGAATATCTCACTTCTGGGTCTCTTGTTAACCGTCCTACTAAAACTACTTTATTCATATATACCTCTTTCCGCTTATGCTTCCTGTTTCACGCATAAATATCTGAGTACATTGTCCATAATGCGGATACGCTGCTCTACTTCAGCTGGAACTGTACTTTCAGCCTCGAAGTGGATGAAGTAATAAAATCCTTCTTTCATTTTCTGGATCTCGTAAGCGAATCTTCTCTTGCCCCACTCATCAACGTCTGTTACATTACCGCCGAAACGAGTGATCATTGTTTTCACTTTCTCGATTACTTCTGCTCTTGCTTCGTCTTCGAGTTTTGCGCTTACAACAACAGCTAATTCATACTTATTCATCTTATTTTACCTCCTTATGGTCTCTTGGCCCCCGGTTCCTCCCGGGAACAAGGAAATTGAATGACTGATTGGAATTGTTCCATCAGCATGTCACAGTTTCTTATAATACCATAAAGAATTTGTTGTTTCAAGCCTTTTTTGTAATTTGTCTTGTATTTTTTTCTACCAATTTTCTTGGCACCATAATCTGATGCCCACACCCCATACATTTGAGACGGAAATCCGCTCCGACCCGGAGAATCTCCCACTCCTGACTTCCGCATGGATGAGGTTTCTTCATCTTAATAATGTCGCCTACATCAAATCTGTCTGCCATTCTAATCTTCTCCTCCGTCTGTCGCCGTCAATACTCCCTGCAAAAGGAATCTCTCATCTTCTCTTACATTGGTACAAGTTGAAAGACTGACAATCTGAGACTGCGCATTCACTTCTGTTCCTGTGTCATATGCTGAATCTTCTTTACACATTTTCAAATAACTCTCAAACGCTTCGTCTGTCGCATACGTCAGATTATACTGATCTGCAGTATCCTTCACAACAGCTGCTGAAAACACGGTATAAGTCCTTGTTTTTCCATCCGGTGTATAAATATAGAAATTCGGATGTTCTTTATAGAAAGATTCTTCCTCATACTCTTTCAGCTGCGAAAACATCTCTCCGCCTATTTTCATATTATGACCATAAATCATTGTATTCTTGTCTGAGAAATCACTTGTATTTCTCATATCCATGAAAATAGCACCAAGCTTATTATCACTTTCCGTAAATGTCTTTGTAAGGTATTCCTTATTATCCGCACTTTTCACAACCGGATAACTAATGATCGACGGTTCATCAAAACGGATCCATGCAACAGTATCCGGATTTTCCTGCAAGAGTACATCAAAATCCACCTTAAATCGAGCTTCCGAGGTGTCCTCTGAATCCTTCGTAGTCTCTATCGTAATTGCTTTATCTTTGAGTTTGTCGTACTCTTTTCCACCGGAATAGTACGGTATCAGCATTTTAACCAACTGAAAAAGTGAAAATGCAAAAACACAGATTGCCACGATCAAAATCGTCGTTGTTACTACATCAAATGCAACACGTTTTTTCTTTCGCCCGCCTCTTCTCTCTGCCTGCCGTTTTGCCCCTCTGCGGCGTACCGGCTTTTTACGTTTCTTCCCATTTGTTTTCCCCCACTTATTCTATTCTCTAAAAGCCAAGATTCTCGTCTACAAGGATAATTTTAAAGCGCCCCTTTTGACGACTGAATCTTGTCATCAATATCTGACAGCAGATACATTCCGGACTCTTACAGTCAAAGCAGCTTCCAGCCTTGGAACATGGTGTATCAATTCCAAAACGCTGTGCATTTACAGGTGCAGCTTCATTTCTCGCCCTGCTCATTGCATCTTCCTGTGTCTTTACAACTTTGTTCATACCAACAATTAAAAGTACATTCTTGGGTCCAAATGCATATGCTGCCACACGGTTTGCATTTCCGTCAATATTAATGAAGACACCGTCCTCACTCATCGCATTCACGCTTCCGAGGAACCAGTCGCAGGAAAAAGCTGCTCTCGCGATTTTCTGTTTCTCTTCCTGTGTAGATGCTTTATCTCTGTCACAGAAATTATAATTTCCGGAACAGATTGCATCAATCAATCCACACTCACGAACAGAAGAGGAACCTCCCATATTAATCGTGCTTCCTTCCGGAATCCACTCCAGTGCTTTCTTCACTGCTTCTTCCTTTGTCTCAGCATAATAAGCATCCATATTTCTGGATTCAAGCGCTTTCACCACACGTTCTCCAAGTACTTTGTTTCTTTTCTGTCTTGCATCCATCTTAATTGCCTCGCTTTCATTTTGTGTTATCAACATACAGTTTCATTTTTTGAAAAGTTATTCACAATCTGAATTGATTTTCCCCTGCTTTTTCAACAGTTCATGAATGGTATATGCCACCCCTAAGTCTTCATTTGACGTTGTAACATATTTTGAAACCTGCTTCACTTCATCATCTGCATTTTCCATCGCAACAGTTGCGCCAAAATCCATAGACAACATAGAGTAATCATTCAGGCTGTCACCAAATACCATCACTTCATCTTTTGTATAACCTAAAGATTCAATATATTCCTGAATCGCAGGTCCTTTCTCCGCTCCTTTTACCGTGATTTCCAGATTATTATAGAAGGAAGACGCAACTGCGAGCTCCGGATTCTGCATCAGTCTGCGCTTGATCTTATCAAGCATCTCCAGATCGCCTGTAAAAAGGAAAATCTTATGGATTATAATTCCCTGTTTCTCTAATTCGTCCACAGAATCGATTCGTCTTGAACTTGCCTTCACTCGCTTATAAAGTTCTGACTGCTCTATTTGGTCTCTGCACTCAGATAAATGGAACAACTGAATCTGACGAACAATACCCTCCTCTACTTCCTCCGGTGTTCCCACACGATACTCATAAGGTCCGGCACAATACAATACCGAGATTGGATATTCTTCCAATACCTTTGCCACCTCATTGCAGACCTCATATGTAAATCCTATGCTTTTTAGAATTTCACCCTTTGGGTTGCGTACCTCTGCGCCTGAGCCCACAATAAAATCACAGCCAAGATCCAGATCTTTTAATTCTTCCATTGCTCCATTATAACTTCTTCCGGTTGCTATCATAAAGCGGATTCCCGCCGCCTGTGCTTCACGGATCGCTTCTACTGTCTCCGGTGCTACTTTATGATTGTCTCCAAGAAGTGTTCCATCCATATCACTTGCTATTACTTTGATCATAATCCGCTTTCTCCTGTTAAAATTGTTACTGTTTTTACCTTTGTCTATGAGTATAACTGTTTTTTTTACAAGCTGTGCAAGACACGTCTGTTGAAGTTAATCTATTGTTTTTAAAACCTTTACTGCTTTCACGATTTCTTCTTCCGAAGTCTGCCAGAGCGCATAATCTCCACGCTCTGACAATCCAAGTCCTATTCCTTCTTTTCTATATTTCATCGCACTGTCCACTACGATTTTTCCAGACATATGATAAGAAGTAATTCCAGTATATGGAAGAAGCTTTTCTATTGATTCTGCACCAATCCCACTTGCGGCAAGGATTTCTATTCTTCCTGCGCTTTTTTCCTGAAGTGCTTTCAGCATCTCTCTTCCTTCCCATGCTGTTTCCTTCTGTCCACTTGTCAGAATCGTATCAAATCCAAGTTCAATGGCTTCTTCGAGTGCTTTCATCGGATCTATGCAGACATCAAATGCACGGTGAAGCGCTTTCTCTTTATTTCCTGCTGCCTTAATAAGCTCTGCCATATGCTCTGTATCCAACGTACCATCCGGATTGAGCATTCCGATGACAACTCCTTCAGCTCCCATCTCACAGTACATCTGAACTTCCTCTTTTAGCTGTTCAAACTCATACTGGTCATAACAATAATCTCCATATCTTGGACGAAGAAGAACTCTTGTCTTGATATTCGTATATTTTTTTACAAGATCAAATAATGCTTTTCCCGGAGTAAGTCCTCCGATCACAAGATTACTACAAAGCTCGATTCGGTCTGCGCCACCTTTCTGCGCATTGATCGCTGATTGTACACAATCTGTGCATGCTTCTAATATTGTTGTTTTCATCTGTTCTGTTTTCCTTCAATAATTAAATATTCTATATATTAGAAGAAGCTGCCGTTGGCAGCTTCTTCATGGTTCTTATCGTTTACTAAGAAGTCTCTCTGGACACAAGCTGCTATTAAGCGTTAACCGTATGTCAGTTAAGGACCTCTTACAGGCATTTTACAGGTACTTTGCTGCCTCTTCGTCACAGATCACTGTTACATGTGGATGGAACTGTAAGATACTTCCAGGTACCTTTGGTGTAACCGGTCCGTTTACTACTTCTTTCAGGATCTCTGCTTTATTCTCTCCGTTTACAAGTAGTACGATCTTCTTTGCACGCATAATTGTTCCGATCCCCATAGAAACAGCTTTTCTCGGCACATCTTCTTTCTTCTCAAAGAAACGCTTATTCGCTTCAATTGTGCTGTCTGTCAGGTCGATCTCACCTGTTACTTTTGTAAACTCATCTGCCGGCTCGTTGAATCCGATATGTCCATTGCATCCAAGTCCAAGCAGCTGGATTTCTACCTGTCCTGTCTTTGCCATCAGCTCTTCATATGCTTTTCCTGCCTCTCCAGCTTCAAATCCAACCCCATCCGGTACATGTACATTCTCTTTGTTGATATTTACATGATCGAAAAGATTGTCATTCATGAAATAATGATAGCTCTGATCATGCTCCGGTGCCAGCCCGATATACTCATCCAGGTTGAATGTAGTAACCTGAGAGAAATCAAGATCTCCCGCCTCATACATCTTAACAAGCTCTTTGTACAGACCAACCGGTGTAGATCCTGTTGCCATTCCAAGGATTGTCTTTGGATTCTCCATGATCTCTGCTGCAAACAATGTTGCCGCTGCCTTGCTCATCTCTTCATAATTCTTCTTTACAATTACTTCCATGTTTAATACCCTCTCATTTCATTATATTTATATCGAGTGCTTTGGAAGCCACCCCATATTTTCATAGATCAAATCTATTTGCTTCCTGCTTCAGTAAATATATTTTATAACTTCTTATTCCTTATGCGAGTTTACCATAGCTGATTGTCTGTACTAAATCAAACGCATCATTTAATACAACCATATCTGCATCTTTTCCAACTGCGATTGCACCCTTGGTCTCAAGTCCAAATTCCTTCGCCTGGTTTCCGGATGTCATCTTAACCGCTTCTTCAACAGTAGCTCCTGTAAATTCCATAACATTTTTAAATGCCTGAATGTATGTAAGGATACTTCCTGCGATCGTTCCGTCTTCCAGTTTTGCCATACCATCTTTTACGATTACGACCTGTCCGCCCAATTCGCTCTTTCCTTCCGGCATTCCTTTCGCACGCATAGAGTCTGTGATCAGCTCGATTCCATCATACCCTCTTACTTTGCATGCGAGTTTCACCATATCCGGTACAATATGCTTTCCGTCACAGATTAGCTCTGCGTGTATCCCTTCTGCCAGCATACCATATCCTGTTACCCCCGGCTCTCTGTGATTCAGTCCTCGCTGTGCATTGTAAAGATGAGTCACATGTGTTGCTCCGCTTGCATTCAATTCCCCGTATAATGCATTCGAATGTCCTGCGCTTAAGACAACTCCATTTTCCTTGCACCATGTCTCAAATGACGGATCAGCCTCTTCTGGTGCATAAGTAACAATACGGATCAGTCCACCACTGATCTCATTCCATTTTTCCAGTGTGTTTTCATCTGGTTTCTTAATATAAGAAGGATCTTGTGCTCCCTTAAACACAGTTGAGATAAATGGTCCCTCTACGTGGATTCCTTTGATCACCGGGTTCTTCTGTGCCGCATCATGAATATTCTGCATTGCTTTCTCGATGTTCTCATAGGTCTGAGTCATAGTTGTACAGAAGTAAGTTGTGATTCCCTCCTGCTTTGTCATCTGCTTAACCATCTCATCAATCTCATCCGGTGTAGCATCCATATTATCTTTTCCATAACCACCATGGCTATGAATATCGATAAATCCCGGAACCACCATCGTTCCAGCACAGTTCACCTCAAGATCATCTTCTTTCGGCTCAAATCCTGTCATATCTCCGACTTCTTCAATCTTCTCATCGAAGCGGATATAACCATTTTCAATCATACCATCCCCTGTATAGATCTTCTTTTCTTTGATCAGTTTCATGCTGTTCTACCTCGTTTTCTATTTTTTAGAACACAACTCTTACTTTTCTATTATCTCACAATACCACGCGATATTCCATCAATATTTCGTGATTTTTACATAATTTGTCAAAAAATAATCTGTTCGCTTTAACTAACCACAAAACATGAAAAATACCGGGCAGCAACGTATTTTCCTCAAACTATTGACAATATCCGTCCAATTGCGGTAAATTAAATGTTATTGTGGGTTAAAAACGCCTTCAGTTATGATTTTGATACCTATGGATTGTATAAATGCTATGCCTTCTTACAATCCTGCCCGATATCATCATATAAAATAATATAAGGAAAGGATAAAAGAATATGAATTGGGAAATCATTACTTTTATTGCGTATTTCGCCATTTTGCTTGGCGTAGCGTTAGTATTTTACTTTAACGGTACCAATAAGAACTCCGAGGACTTCTTCCTTGGTGGAAGATCCATGGGACCTTGGGTAACAGCACTGTCCGCACAGGCATCCGATATGTCTGCATGGCTGCTGATGGGGCTTCCGGGATCGATCTTAGCTTTCGGTTTCGGACAGATGTGGATTGGTATTGGTCTTGCATTAGGTACAGCTGCCAACTGGATTCTGTGCGCAAAACGTCTGCGTACATTCTCTAAAGCTGCAGATGATGCGATCACATTACCACAGTATCTGACAAATCGTTTTGCAACAGACTCCAGATCACTGCAGTTGACATGTGCACTGATCTTCCTGTTTGCATATACCATTTATGTAGCATCTGCACTGGTAGCCGGTACTTCCGTATTTACAACTTTGTTCCCAACAGTTTCTCCTAAGATTGCTATGTTCGCATTCTTGCTGATCATTGTTGCCTACACTTTCTTTGGTGGCTTTACTGCTGTTTGTTGGACAGACTTCTTCCAGGGATTACTGATGATGCTTGCACTGATGCTTGTACCTCTTGTAGTCTGTATCGGTCACAGTGATCTGTTGGATCCTACTGCTCTTACTACGGTATATGAGTATACTGATGCCGCTACAGGCGCTGTAACACAGTGTGCTTTCGGAGGCGGTATCTTTGATGCCAGCTGGCAGGATATTGTCAGCGGACTTGGATGGGGATTAGGATACTTCGGTATGCCACATATCCTGGTACGTTTTATGTCTATCGAGAAACCATCCATGATCAAGAAATCTTCTATCGTAGCTATCGTATGGGTAATCATCTCACTGTTCTCTGCTGTTTTGATTGCTTACTTTGGAAGAATGGTTATGGGTGCGGAACTGCTTACTCAGGGAAATCAGAAACTTGTTTTCATTGCTATGGCCAGAAAGTTCTTCCCTGCCGGCATCTGTGGACTTCTGCTTGCAGCGATCATTGCCGCTTCAATCTCCACAGCAGATTCCCAGCTGTTGGTAGCATCCAGCTCCTTCACAGCGGATCTGTACAAGCCTTTCTTCAGAAAAAATGCTTCTGAAAAAGAGACACTGATGGTTGGACGTATCCTCGTACTGATCCTCTCCCTGATTGCTTTCGGTATCGCGAACTCCAAGGGAAGCGGTGCTCAGGCTATTATGGATATGGTTGAAAATGCATGGGGCGCTTTCGGTGCTTCCTTCGGACCTACAATCCTGCTGTCTCTGTTCTGGAAACGCTTTAACTACCAGGGCGCTGTAGCAGGTGTAATCTCCGGATTCGTTGTAGATCTTGGATGGCTGCTGACAGGAATGACAGATGCCACAGGTATCTTCGAGATCATCCCTGGATTCTTCGCAAGTCTTTTGATTGCTGTCGTTGTGGCTAATCTTACTGCCGAACCGAATGAAAAAGCTGTTGAGATTTTCGAGCAGGGAATCAAAGCTGAAACTGAATAAACTGCAAATGAATTATAAATGCGCAAAAATCAGTCGTAAATATTTACGGCTGATTTTTTGTGCGTTTTATGATTCATATTTATCTTATTATATATTTCGTACCTCTTCCTCGCCCTTGGATATCTATAACACCTTTTTGTTCCATCTCTTTCAACAGCTTTGTCGTCTTTGATTTACCAAACGGTACATACGGTATGATTTCACTCACTGGTTTCAGCATTGTTCGGCTAAGAATCCGATAAATCATCTTTTCATCCTCTGAAAGATTCATGTTCTTTGCAAATAATGGAAGTACAATCTTAATCGTATTCTCTGATACTTCAAATTCTGGTTTCATCAATCCTTCTTCATACAGTTGTTTTATTCGTGTGATTCCGGTTCCGAATATCTCAACAAAACCTAAACGATAAAATACATTGGCAAGATTCCGGTTTCTTAAAACAGAAAGTTTACCAGACAAATATTCTTCCCTTGTTATTCCGGATGGCAAACCTCCAGGAGAAATAACTTCAATCCTGTCATCAAACATCAATACCCTGATCTGTGCTTCTACATCCCAGGCCCTGTGAATCAATGCATTAGCAATCGCCTCTCTAAACGCAGCTTCCGGAATCTTCTCGACCTTTTTCCTTTCAATTCCTTGAATTACTTCATATTGATAATAATCTCTAAACACATTTACTGACTTATCATATTCTTCTAATACAGATATATTTTCAAATGTTGATCTTTTTTGAATGATACTGATATTTTCACCGAATTTTACCATATCAATTCCTGGAAAATGATTTTTATCTGCTAACAGCCCTGCTGCATTATTGTAACCATTGTCATTATCATATAAGTTCAGTGTTTTCAATGTATCCTTGCTAAAACTTTCAATCTGAATGTTTTCTGATAATTTGCGATGCAACACTTCAAAAGATAACTCCTGGTCTTTACATGTCAGTTCTTCAAATCTGATATTTTGCCCTTCTAAAATAAGTCTTGAAAATTCTAGTGTATCGACTTCTATCGTTGCTGTATCATTTCGTTTGTATGCTTTTGATTTGTATAAATACGGCTTTTGAAGTCCACTTTTTACAGTAAGTTTTATTGTCTGATCATTATTCTGTATCTCAAGTGTATAATTCGGTTGTGGAGAAATGCTGTCGTTTATTTTATTTTCAATATCCAGACACGATTGCTTAGCATCTGCCAACCCTTTGATCTTTCCAATCTTATTGAATCTATTATATACAAAAATGTTCATAAAAACAATCGTAAATATTTACGACCGAATTTATGAACGTTTTCGTACCAAAAAATTTATGTTTTATACATGTATCATGTAATTTGCTGGATTTACGCACAAAAAGAAGGGGCTTACATAAGCCCCTTCGACATTTGACACCTGACTCGCATCAGTGTTCAAATCATCCTTCAATTGCGATTGTTTTCTTTGTCTCAACTGGTTTTGCTTCTTTCTTCGGCACTGACAGTCTCAGAATACCATTCTCATATTTTGCTTTGATATCTTCCTGTGTAAGGTTCTCACCTACATAGAAGCTTCTCTGCATTGCTCCGGCATAACGCTCCTTACGGATGTATTTACCTTTCTTATCTTCCTCATCCTTATCAAGACCCTTAGCAGCTGATACAGTCAAATAACCTTTCTCAAGCTCGATGCTGATCTCATCTTTCTTGAATCCAGGAAGATCGATATCTACTTCATATCCTGCGTCATGCTCACGGATATCTGTCTTCATCATGTTCTTAGCATGTTTACCGTATAACGGATTCTTCTTTCCCCAGAAGTCCTGCTCAAATGGGAAGTTCATCCAATCATCATCAAATAAGTTTTCTCCAAAAATACTAGGCATCATCATAAGTCATTTCTCCTTTCAATGCTAACTAACTTTGTTGCCTTTTGTTTTGTTCTATTTATTATATAGCACGCAGTTTTCAGCCGAGTCAAGAGGTGAGTGCTAATTTTTTTAATTTTCCTTCTTCATTCTCTTTAACTCCGGCATCACAATTGCCAGCATTGTAATAAAACACAAACTTCCTCCGATTACATTTGATATCGGTTCTGCTAAAAACACACCTCTTGTTCCCATGTGAAATGTATATGGAAACAAATATGTTAATGGCACGACTATAAATACTTTTCTAAGTAACGAAAAGAAGATTGCCTGTTTCTTTTTATTTAATGATTTAAATACCGTCTGTCCAATATATTGCAGATCCATAAATATAAATGCTGCAAAATACAACTTCAATGCTTCTACTGCATCTACCAGTAATTCTTTATCCGAACTGAAAATTCCGATCAAAAATTCCGGTGCAAAAATAATCACACTCCACATGATTGCCGTATAAATAAGAATCATGCAAGTCATTACTCTAATTGCTTTTCTAACACGTTTTGGACGCTGTGCTCCATAATTGTAGCTTAAAATTGGAGAGCTTCCTTCATTCATAGCATAAATCGGTGTCTCTACCATCTGCCGGATGCTTGATACAATTGTCATCACTGATATATAAACATCTCCTCCGATACCTGACAGCACACTGTTACAACATATTGTTACTACACTATTTGTCAGCTGCATAATAAATCCTGCACTACCAAGACTCACGATATTTTTGCATCTGTTCCACATACTTTCCATTCCGCCTTGGAGAGCATTCGAAC
>ENA-OQBD01000399-OQBD01000399.1-human-gut-metagenome-genome-assembly--contig:-NODE-399-length-23883-cov-6.148678_pt1 | contig 23883 bp, 15 predicted proteins | sample MGYA00242742_ERZ504543 | MGnify/ENA primary metagenome ERZ504543 (study PRJEB26092, sample SAMD00036239) | human gut metagenome | host: Homo sapiens | study: EMG produced TPA metagenomics assembly of...
CATAAATAGAGTTGATATTCTCATTCAATCTGTCTTTCAATTCTTGCAGTGACAGCTGAGCATATGTATCTGTGAACCATTGATATAATTCGCCAAGCTGATTCCACTTAAAATTATCCGAAGGAGTTTTGACAGGAATACCCTTTCTTTCGTCTGATTCCCATTTAATAACAAGAGTTGTCCAGCCAACCTGATAAGCAAGATTTTCTGCCGGAGTTCGATCGACCTCATCAATTCTCTTATCTTTTAAATGCTCCGGAATATCATTAAATTCTGAAATATACTTTGCAAAGCTTTTATTTATCTCGTTTTTAAGCTCGTCTTTATTCTCATATGTTCTCAATAGTCTATCTCCTCAGCTTCCGATTTTCCAGTTTCAAAAAAAGGATTTTTCAAATTAGTCTTTGCAAATAACCTTTGAACCTTCACCATCAATTACAATTCCCTGATGGTTGTTAATAGGGCATAGATTCAAATCCGAAAACTCAGTCATTATTTTCTCGGTAACTTTCTTAAATGGTGCTGTAAGATAATGCGGAAGAACATAGAAATCAATCAAATCAAGCCCTGCATCATCTTCTTGTGAGTAGTCCTCCGGCTTTTCATCCATTTGCTCGATATATTGGATGCTTGGAGCGCATATAATTGCGCCTGCCGACTCGCCGATCATCAATTTTCCATTTGCCAATTCCTTTTTCAGTAGCCCATCAGTTCCCGTTTTACGGAGCTGGTCCATAAGAAAGAAAGAATTTCCGCCGGTAAAATATATCACATCTGCATCTTCAAAAACAGACTGTATCGTTGAATAAGCCTCCGTTGAAATATCAATTTCAGTTACGATTGCTCCCAACTTTTTGAATAATTTTCGAGCCGAGCCGACATAACCGGTGTAGCCTTCACGCAACGAAGCTGTTGGAATAAATGCGACTTTCTTATTTTCAATTTCTTCTTTTATCAGACTTCCTACACTTGAAAAGTGCGAACATAAAAATAGTTTCATCAATATTCTCCTTTATAAATACCGATTTGCTGTCTTAATTAAAATGCATTATACCATATTTTTGTGATTTTTTCAACTTGCCCACTTCGACTACACTCTCGACTTAATAACTTCTTGATCACTTGCCGAAAAAGAAAAACTGCCATCACTCGACAGCAGTTCTTCTTCGGTTGGTACTCCATCAGGAATACACAATATCATTCAGTACAATCTCATCTGCACAAGCTCGAATATTATTCATAAGTCCGACCCATCTCATCATATCCACAGCCTTTAATTGCTCGGTAACTCCTTGCTTTCTTGCCATTTCCTTTATAAGATATTCAGCCATATCACAAGCCGAAGTGTCAATCTCGGCAAGGTGTTCATATAACTTTCCACTTGTCAGCAGAGTGTAATATAAAACTCGCTTGTGTTCTTTCAAATATCGCTCTCGCATTCTTCCGTACTTTGAAAGCAAAGGCTTTTCTTCTGCGGTTAAGCAGGGGTAGTAATAGTCCCCGATAAGCTCATATCGGATACCCGTTCTTTCGTCTGTGATAAATCTTTGCATTGCGACTTCTCCTTTTCTCTTTTATGGTGGTAAAACTCCAAGGTCTTCTTATTGTGATTTACCCTTTGACATTCTTCGGAGCAGAATTTCTGTTGGCTGTGTGTAGGCCAATAGGAATTTCCACACACAGCACATTCACGCTGTCGGTAATAGTGATTTCCCCGTTCTGCTTCTCGGTCGGCTTTCTTTTTGTCTTGCCTTGCTTGATAGCAACACTCTTTTGAACAGAACACCTGTCGATTGCTTGTTGGGATAAACTCTTTATTACAATGAGGACAAACCTTTGTCTTGACGACCTCGCCACCGTTTTCAGCGATTTTCTTCGCTTTTCGTTTCTCTCGGTAGGCTTTTTCACGATGACGCTGTTTTTCCAATCGTTTCTTTTCCTCTTGTTCTTCCTGCTCTTTTATCTCGGCAAGTTCTTCTTCGGTGTAGGCAATATCCACTTGACCGACATAGTTAAAATAAATATCGACCTTTTGTGTTCGTGCTTTTCCCACACCCTCTGCTTCATAAACCACTATCTTATCAACAAGTTCATTAAACATTGTATCGGAGATTTCCGTAGGATTTTTACACTTGCGTATCAGCGAAATGAAATGCTTAATATCAACGGAATTTACTTTTTCTTCGGCAAGTTCTGTTTTCATCGTTTCCATTTTCGTTTCCAGCTCTGCCTGCTCGTCATCATATTGTTTCATAAGTTGCTTATACTGTCTTTCGGGAAGTAAACCCGATATGAGATTTTCATACAAGCCACGAACAAGTGCGGAAAGTTCGTCATAGCGTTTCTGACAGCGTTGCAGTTCCGATTGATTGTGTTTCGGCTTTTCCTCTTGCTTGTCTTTCCAAAGGGATTGCAGTTCCAAAGCAAAGGCTTGTTCATCATTAAGAACAAACCTTGAAAAGCGTTTGACAGATGATAATATCAAGGCTTCAACATTGTCAGCACTAATCGAATGAGCAGTACAACCGTTCACTCTGCTTGCATACCCACCGCAACGGTAAGAATACTGCACAGAACCGTCTTTTTTACTGTAATGTGTCTGCAAAGTCATTCTTCTTCCGCAATCGGCACAGTACAAATATCCGCTCAAACGGTTGCTGTGCGTTCCCCAAGCCGAAGCACGATTTACTCTGCTTCTGCGTTTCTGAACGCTGTCCCAAAGTTTCTGCGATATGATAGGTTCGTGTGTATTCGGAAATACATACTGTTCTTCTTCGTCTGTGCTTTTTCTCTTGTGAAGTTTGAAATTTGTGCTTACAGACTTACGCAAAACGGTGTGTCCGAGATATTCCTGCCTGTCTAAAATATTTCTTATCGTTGACATTGCCCAAAGATAAGGGTTTGTGAACTTGTTGCCGTTGTACTGTTCGGGGTGGTATTCCTTTGCGTATGCCGCAGGGGTTAAAGCTTTTTCTTCGGTCAGTATTTCTGCGATTGCCCTTGTACTTTTGCCATCATTGGCAAGAAGAAAGATACGCTTTACCACTTCCGAAGCCACAGGGTCAACAACAAGCGTTTGTTTATCGTTCGGCAGTCGGTTATACCCATAAGGGATAGAACCGCTACAACGCTTTCCGTCTTTCATACGGGCATCGAATATAGCCTTGATTTTATTGCTTGTGTCTTTGGCATACCATTCATTCATAATATTCAAAAACGGAGCAAAATCATTATCCGAAGCGTTGTTACTGTCAATACTGTTGTTGATTGCAAGAAAACGGACATTTTTCTGTGGAAACAGAACTTCCGTATAAAACCCTACTTGCAGATAATTTCGCCCTAATCGGCTCATATCCTTTACAATCAAGGTTTCTACATTTCCTGCTTCAACTTCTTTTATCAGAGATTGAAAGCCGGGGCGATTGAAATTTACACCCGAAAATCCGTCATCGGTAAAATGACGAATGTTTTCAAAACCATTCCTACGGGCGTAATCTTCCAAGTATTTCTTTTGGTTGGTTATCGAATTTGACTCGCCTGTAAGGTCATCATCTCTCGACAAACGCTCGTAAAGTGCCGTAATTCTTGAAGTCCTTGACATTCTTTTTACCTCCTTCCTTATGTATTTTTTCAATTTAGGACAGTTAAATTCATCGTCCTATAAAAGTATAGCCCTCCGGTGATAATTCGATTGCGGTTACTGTCTCCCCAAACGTTGCCGCCCAGGAATCAAAGTGTCCCATACCCATACGCATGAGTGTGTCATACTGGAGATAACGCATGATAGTGTAAAGCTCGGTCATACTATTTGATACAGGAGTACCTGTAGCAAAGGTGATTCCTCTGCCGCCTGTCAGTTCATCCATATACCGGCATTTCATAAACATATCCGAACTTTTCTGTGCATCCGTCTGTGAGATACCCGCCACATTCCGCATTTTTGTATACAAAAAAAGGTTCTTAAAACTATGGCTCTCATCCACAAACAGCCGGTCTACACCCAACTGCTCAAAAGTTACTACATCATCCTTTCTGGTCTGGTCATTGAGTTTCTTCATCCTCGCCTGCAGACTCTTCTTTGTTTTTTCCAACTGCTTGATGGTATAATTCTGCCCTGCCTGATGTGCCGCTTCTTCAATGGAAAACGTAATATCTGCGATCTGATCTTCCAGCATGGCAATCTGCCGTTCTCTTGAAAGAGGGATTTTCTCAAACTGCGTATGGCCGATGATCACGGCATCATAATCCCCTGTCGCAATACGGGAACAGAACCATTTTCGGTTTGCCGGCTCAAAGTCTTTCTTCGTTGCCACCAGGATATTTGCTCCCGGATAGAGACGTAGGAAATCACTGCCCCACTGCTCGGTCAGATGGTTTGGCACAACATAAAGATTCTTTTGTGAGAGTCCCAGCCGTTTTGATTCCATACCGGCTGCGATCATCTGGAACGTCTTTCCTGCTCCTACGCAATGAGCCAGTAACGTATTATTTCCATACAGCACATGAGCCACTGCGTTTTTCTGATGCGGCATCAAGGTGATCTCCGGGTTCATGCCGACAAACTGAATATGGCTTCCATCATATTCCCGTGGACGGATGCTGTTAAATCGTTCATTATAAATTTTACAGAGATCTTCCCGTCGGTGCAGGTCTTTAAATATCCACTCCTTAAATTCCTCTTTGATCAGCTCCTGCTTCTGCTGTGCCAGCATCGTTTCCTTCCGATTTAATTCCTGGTGTTCCCCATCGGCATCCTGTACCGTGTCATAAATCTTGGTATCTCTAAGGTTTAAGGCATCTTCCAAAAGGCGGTAGGCATTGGCTCTCTGTGTTCCATATGTGGAAGTAACAAGGGCATTTCCGTAGCTGTCCACATTTTTTCCCATAACATTCCACTGTCCGGTCACTTCGGCATACTGGACTTTGACCTTGCTCCCTACATAATATCTTGGTGTATGGAATGTTTCTGCCATGAACCGTGTAATGTAATCCTCGAAGATCCAGGTTGCCCCAAGTCTTGCTTCAATCTCTGATGCATCCAGATCTTTTGGCTGTACCTGCTCCAAATACTGCACATTCACCTGATATTCCGGGTGATCTTCTGCAAACTGTTTTGCGATCTGCAGTTTCTCCCTCACATTTCCAGAAAGATATTCGTCCGACGGCTCCCATTTTTCACCGATCGGATTCTTAAAGATCACCCCTGCCAGTTCTTCTGTAAGCTCCTCTTCTGTTTTCCCTGAAAGCTGTGCCATATAGGAAAGGTCAACGCCTGCCCTCTCACCAATGCAAACCACAAGTGCTTCACTGGCAGTATCCACGGAAGTTACCGTTTCTGCCCTGCGGATCGTCCTTTTGGTAAAAATATCCGCTTTCCGTTTCAGTTCTCCCTTATCATCCAGAAATTCCAGAGAAGTCAAAAGACAATAGCTGCTGTCCTGACTGAATGCCCTCTTATTGGCATTGCTGCTGATAAGACCATATTTTGCTGTAAAGATATCATATTCTTCATTGAGTTTTTCCTGCAGCTTTGTGATCTGCTCATCGCTTCCCTCTTCCATCTGACACCGGATCAGTTCATTCGTAACATCACGGATCTTCACCATCCCTTTGACACGTTCCGCTGTCATTGCCGGAAGCACCATGCGGTTCATCACAGAATTTTCCCGGTAATAGACTTCCTCATTCACTACGGTAAAACTGAAATTCTTTACATCCGGGTCTGCCGGTATAAAGACAACATCCTCCTCCAGCTCTGTATCCGAAAGTTCCAGTTCCGTGATCGTGCCATGGATATTCTGGACAGCTTCTTTTAATTGTTCTTCTAAGGTAATTCCTTCTTTTGGTTTTACGGTCACTTCCTGCTTTCCATACTGGGTACTTTCTGTAGTAAACTCACCAAGCACCATTTCCGGATGCTCTGCAAAATAAGCATTGACTGAATAGCCTTCCGGTGTTTCCTTTAAATTTAACCATTCCGGTTCCTCAATGGATGCCCTGTCCCTTTTCTGGAAAAACAGAATATCAGAAACAACGCTGGTATTGGCATTTCTCTGGAACGCATTATTCGGTAATCGGATGGCTCCAAGCAGTTCTGCCCGGTTTGCGATATACTGTCTCACTGCCGGGTTCTGCTTATCCATCGTTCCACTGGAAGTTACCACTGCAACTACACCGCCCGGACGGACCAGATCAAGAGATTTTGCAATAAAATAATCATGGATCATAAAATGATGCCGGTCATATCTGCGGTCACTGACCTGATACGCCCCAAATGGAACATTGCCTATCACACAGTCAAAAAAGCTGTCCGGATAACTGGTTTCCTCAAATCCCTGTACTGCAATCTTGTTTTTCTGGTAAAGCTGTTTTGCGATTCTTCCCGAAACCGGGTCGAGTTCCACACCGTACATATTGGCTTTGCCCATACTCTCCGAGATCAGTCCCATAAAGTTACCGACACCACAGGACGGCTCCAGAATATTTCCCTGTTTCAGTCCCATATTTTCCAGTACTTCATACATACTTCGGATCACGGTCGGGGACGTATAAAAAGCATTTAAGGTCGATGCCCTTGCTGCACTGTATTCTTCCGGCGATAAAGTATTCTTTAATTCCAGATACTCATTCGCCCAGCTGCTGTTACTCTCCTCAAATGCCTGTGGGATACCACCCCAGCCAACATAACGGGATAAGATTTCCTGTTCTTCGGGTGTTGCCAGACGTTCTTCTTTCTCCAAAGTCTGTAACAAATGGATGGCTTCCATATTTGCTTTATACTTTGCTTTCGGACCGCCTGCACCAAGGTCATTATCCTGGATACGGAAGTTGTGTGGTTCTAACACAGCTTTTTCCTGTTCTTGACTTTCCGGAATATCTTCTTTGGCAGTAACCTCTTCCTCTTCTATTTCCTCCACATCTGACATATCTACTACGGTCGGTTCTGTCACTGCCTTCGTATCCAAGAAATCAAACATGGTCATCTGGTGTCCGGATGGTTCCACAAAAGACGGTTCTACTTCCGGTGTCGGAAATATCGTATAGGTTCCTTCTGCATACTGGTGGAGTTCCGAAAGAAGTTCTGTTTTCTGCTGATAGTTTGTCCCATACGCTTCAAAATCCAATGGAAGAGCTGCCAACGCTGCATCCATCTTCTGTAACAGTTCTTCTGTCTGCTCTGGATTCTCTAAAACTGCTACCATTTCTTTTCCTGGTTTTTCCCAGAAGAAATCATCCGTAAATGGTCTGTCTATCTCTTCTAAGATATGGTCTGTAACCGTATGCCCCACTGCGATCTGCATCCCGGTTTCATCAAACCAGACCGAATATTCATTTCCATCAATCTGAAAACCTTTTCCCCCTTTGCGGTATTCACGCTTCACAAACTCCGTATATTCCTCCGGTGTCTGTTCACTCATGAAATTATAGATGATCCGGAGCTGGCTTGCTTTCCGGTTTCCTCCTGTCCGTAAGATCTCATCGACAACTTCCTCTGGAATCGGGATTTCTCCGGCATAAAGGGCAGCTGCTCTTTCCTCGATCTGCCGCCTTTGTTCATCTGCGGTGGGATATTCGGGCAAAGATAAAGCAGAGGCGATCTCTTCCTCTGCTTTACTCAATCCATCTTCTCTTGTATCTTCGACTAACTGTATACCAATTCCATCAAGATGCTCTCTTCCGCTGTTGCCATCAGTACGTTCATGTGTGCTGTCCATGCCATCGGATCTGCTTCCTTGTCCGGTGCCGGATTCTTCTCCAGCAGTTTCTCCATCTGGCTGTCCATTCTCTCCTGTGCTGCTTTCTCGATCTGTTCCAGATGGCTGTTCAGCTTCCCGGTCAGGAACAGGCTCTGATAAAGGCTGTTCTTGTGTTCTTTCAGAAATGTCCTCCGCAGCATCCCGTATTTCCCGATCGTTACTTCTTCCTCTTCGACGGTCAGATTCGGAAACAGGTAATCTCCCTTGCGATGATATGTCAGTTCCATAATCGGTTCCTCCTTCATTTTCAATATTTTCTTCTTTTTTCGTTTCTGCATCCTGGTTTTTAGTTTCACGCATTAACGTGGTAAAGTTATTATAATTCCTTTCATTGGAATTTTCAACCTCTTTTCTCGCTTCTTCCAGAGAAATTTTATGTACGGTCTTTCCAATATCAATCAGAATACTCTCACTGAGCTGGCTTGCCGCATTTCCAAGGAAGGTGAGAACTGACAGATGGTTATAATCTGTAATATGCATGAAGTCCTCTTCTTCCAGAAGTTCCATCGGGTCAAGCCCGCATCGCCTGGAAAGCAGATAGTAAACACTGTCTGTTGCCAGCTGACGGAAATCACTGCGAATCGTCACCTCATCCAGATCTTCCAGATAAGTACCTTCTACAGCATATTCCAATCCGTCCAGGTATTCCTCCAGATTATCACTGACCATTTCCCTTGCGACTGCCATCAATGCATCCTGCAAAGTTGCTGTATCCTTTTCTTCCAGAGCATAGACCTCTGCCAGATGGGTGAGGATCTCTTCTCTCTGGTGTTCCTGCATCTGCCACAGATACGGGCTTCTGCCCCCGGCTACCATATGGGTATCCGAAATATCAAACACATAACGAAGTTTGGTATTCTGCCAGGTTTCATCAAACAGGGCAATTCCTCTTGCACCACGATTTACCCAGCGTAACATCTTTTCATTCCATAGTTCCAGTGATGCACAGGCTGTTGCGTCTGGACGCTGTGCATGGATCAGAAGCTGGTCTGAAAAAGAATAACGATATAACCTTGATGCTGTGTCCATATAATCCATCCAATCCCCTGGCGAACTGCTCACTGATACGGCATGTTCCTGCACCAAGTTTCGGATGTCCTGTAGTTTAGACATTAAACTTCCCTCCTATCAATAAAAAAACAGCCCACTCTTTTTTAGAATTGGCTGCATAAAATGTACTTTACTTTTCGGAGAGAAAATGCTATATTCTAATTGAAAAGAGTAACCGCCCACAAGGTGGATGCTCCTGGATTAGGTTTTAATTTATTTTGCTCTCAAAGAGAGCTGCCTATCCTGTTGGCAGACAGGGTAGGCTATTTTTTTCGCTTGTTGTCCCTATTATCCAAATAGGCAAGCAAAGCAATCAGAAACGTACCGCCTAAGAACAATAAGCTCAAGACTTCGTATGTATCCATTCGCTCCACCTCCCTTCTTCTGTATCCCTTAACGGAATCTGAAAATCCAGGAGGTTTTTACCAACCCTGTACACGGTTGCTCCAGTAATATTCTAACAGGTAACTCTCCGCAAAGCAATTCCTTTTTACTTCATACGGTTTTATATTCTGTTTTTCTCTTATCCTCTGGCCAATGCAGTTTCCATTCCAGATATTCCTCTTCTGTAATTCTTCCATCGCCCAGTTTCTGCTTTTTCCCCATCCATTCCTGCAGATAAGACATTGTTTTTTTATCCCTCATTGTGATTCCAACTATTTCACTTTCTGAATCATTTAGCAGGAACAGATGAAAAAGCCCTCTATTTTCTTCATCCATCCAGAATAAAGTTTCCATTAATTCGTCCATTGTCGCAATTCCAGGACTTAAAAAATTTCGGACATCAACTTCCAATATTTCTGCTATCCGGATAAGCGTTTCCTGCTTCGGTGTACGCTGTCCACTTTCATATTGGGCGATTCTCACATCTGCACTATTTTCTCCATATCCTAACCTACACCCCAGTTCTTTTTGAGTTATGTTACGAAACATACGGATTTTTCTTATTCTTGCTCCTAAATTCACTTATTTCTCCTTTTCAAAAGGAGCTGTTCGATAATCACAGCTCACAAACAATAATCTACGCTTAAACAAAAATACAGATGTGTATAGCAATAAATATACACATCTGCATTACTAAAAATCTATAAATTTCCCTGATATTCAAAGTATATCTGCATAATACTTTCCATTAGTCTTATAAAACATCACTTTTGCTGGAAAATAATTCATTCCCATCGCCGCCATTCCAACAACACTACTAGCCCATTCACTTAGCTCGTCTGGAAGCCGAAAGCACTCAGATTTTCCATCTTTTAGAATTGTTACTGTTGGAATAAATTTCTGATCTACTCCAACCGATAATACCTCAAAAGTCTGCGAACCTTCATGCAACGGTAAAAGAAGCTGCTTTCTTGAATCATAGTATACTTTCCCACCCCTTTGGTTTAAGTATGACTCTTTGTTAAAAGGGACTACCGGCTCAATAGGCAATTTGAATTTTCTTCGACCAAAATATCTTGCCAACTGTTCGCAAGCAAACGCATTAAAGTATTCGCCTTGCATATCTATATCAGCTCGAATTTGTTCGACGGATTCAAAATGATTCATAAAATTAAGCAAAGAATTAAATACAACCAAATCATCCGAATATATGCCAGCATAAGATTTATACCAGGCAGGTTGCCACTCACAAATAAGCCGATAAAGCTTTTTATAGAGTTCTAACTGAACTTCATTTAAGCAAAACCAACCTGTATCCAATATCTTCTTATTTGTACTTTCATCCAAAGATTGATATCTCAAAGAATCATTCAATGTCTTCAATAGTTTAGATACAATACCTGCCAGCATGTCTGCTATACGGAGCCCCGGATATTCTTTAGAATCTGCTTCATCTGAATTATTAAGACCTATTTCACAAGCTGCTTCCAATGTTTTGCTCCGTTCCTCTTTTTCGCCCTCTTTATCAATAATCAAATTATAATTCAATATATTTTTTTCTGCCAGATATTTTTTGAACCCATCAAAAGACATGTGGTAATCCCAAACAATCTCTGAAATATCCGAAATATCATTAAGTACGAATAAAATCTGCTCAAACGCCTCCGTTTCTTGCTGCTTTAATTGAGGATTTTTTTTATTACATTTAATCCTATTCCGGAAAAACTTTCTTAGTTCCTCTAAAAAATCATTGGGTGATTTGTAAATGTACTTAATAATTTCTTTCGGGCGATAGACAACAAGAGCCTTTGTAATGGAATATTTCATTAAGTCTGCATCAAAAAGAAAACCATTTCTGTACTTTCGGAAAATCTGTAATACAAGATATTCGATCTTGCTCGAAACAGAAAAGTAAATATGCGTATCTTTATCAAAAAGTGATAAAAAGTCATTTACAACCTGCGCGTTTTGCTTGTTAAGAGAAGCAAAACCATATTTAAATTGTTTTTGTTTAAGCATTGTACTTTTAATTTCCCCATTATGATCTTTTCTGTCCGCATATTTATTTTCAAAAGTGGCATACCGTTGTAAAATGTTAGCTTCCTCATCTGACCATCCCACAATCATAGTTACGAAATTATCATAGTAATTATTTGAATTTATTGTATCATAATTGATTTTTCGGCTATGCTCAGACTCATCATAGTAAAAAGTATATTTGGACATTTCACAACCCCTCTTTCATATAAAAGATAATTTAAAATTAACTGCCCAGCAGAACATCTCCATCCTCTTATAAAGCCGCCAAATTTCTTATATTTATAATAATATAAAATCTCAAATACTACAATCATAAGATCTGGAGCTGTATTGCAACTGCAGCCCCAGAACCTTATTCTATTATTATTTACGTTTTCTTCTGACTGCCACTACACTTCCCAGGCATCCTGCTGATACCGCAAGTGCCAGCACAAAAATAACAATATTTGTGTTATCTCCTGTTTTTGGTGAATTGGATACGGAAGTCGCATCAGAACTATGGGAAACAGGAGTGCTGCCTTCCTGTTTCTCTGAAGTTTCTGGAGTATCTTTTTCTGGAACTTTCTCATTTGTCAGATCCAGAGTATATTCAATTACAGGAGTATGGTCATTGACATACTCAAACTGAATCTTATGCTCGGTTTCATCTAACTGATAGCCATCCAATGTTTTTGTTTCTTTCAGGATATATGTAATTGCTTTTTTATACTGTCCACTCTTAAATGTTGCAATCGGATAATTCTTTGATTCTGCATGGCCAGCACTGTCTGTTACCAGAGTTTCCAGAACTTTACCTTTGCTGTCACAGAGGGCAAATTCTACCCCCTTCATCGGCTTCTTGGAGTCTTTATCTGTTTTATTTAAGATCACCTTGCCCATTGCCTGTTCATCTTCCATTTTGGCTCCCTGAATATCTCCGGTGTCCTTAATCTCAAATGTCACTTTATTTGCCACAATGTACCCCTTCGGTGCTGTTTCCTCCAATAATGTATAAGTACCGATTGGAAGTTTCTCCACATAATGGGGTTGATCACCAGACGTCCAGCTTTCCATAACTTCCTGGTTTTCATTAAGAATATACAGTTTAGCACCTTTGACCTCGCTGCTTCCATCTGTCATATCAACTTTACTGATCAGAATTTTTGTTGTATCATCCTGCATTTCTACTTTCTGTATATCTGCAGTATTTTCTACTACAAACGTAATGGATTCTGCAGTTGCATAACCATCAGCAGGAATTGTCTCTGTTAATGTATATTTCTTTCCAACTTCCAGTTCCTTAATGATGTGTGGTGTGCTTCCGGAAGTCCACTCATCCACAACGTTTCCCTCTGAATCGGATACTTTCAATTTTGCACCTGGTAATTCTTCCCCGGTTGTAATATCTGATTTTGTGATTTCAAAAGTAGTTGGCTCATCTTCATAAGTGAACTCAAAGGATACTTCTGCAACCTCTTCTCCCGCATAAGCAAAATCAAATTCCTTGATTTCTTCTGTTGTCACAAATCCAGCAGGAGCCTGCACTTCTTTTACATAGTAGTTGCCATTGATTGGAAGATCTGCCGTAAATACAATCCTTCCATCCTGATCCGTAGCTTTCTGCTCGATCATGGTATCTGCTTTCAGGATTACTTCGCCTTCTGCATTTAAAATATCATTCTTTGTATAAAGTGCAAATACTCCGCCTTCCAGAACACGGTCTGTATTTTTTTCTTTCTTAACTACAGTTACTTTTGCTTTCTGGCGGTTATTCTGCCAGTCCTCATCATAAGTCACAACCGGAGTATTCTGATCACGATAAGTCAGATCAACCTCTCTGATTTCTCCATCCAGAACATATCCATCCGCCGTCTCTTTTTCCTTTACATAATATTTGCCTAAAGGAAGATCTTCTGATCTTGCATATCCAAGAGCATCTGTCGTAATTGTTGCTACCAGTTCGTCCTTTTTATAATAATCACTGCTTTCCCCATCTGCAGCCTTGATATCCTCCGCTGCATAAATTTCAAAAGTAACATCTTTCAAAGAACCTGTAACATAGCCAAATGCTGCGTCCATGCCGCCTGCCAGCATATCTTTCCAGGTAACTTCTTTGACAAATTCACCTTTTTTATTGATGATGATTCGTCCAACCGGAACAGCATCCTTCATTTCTACTTTTTGAACATCTGCAGTATCAGAAACTGTAAATTTCACTTCCTCCGCCTGCAGATAACCATATGGTGCAAACTCTTCCCGAAGTGTGTAGGTTTTTCCCACATGGAGTCTTTTTATTACATGAGCTTTTCCTTTTACAGAAGTCCATTTTTCTACTTCTTTTCCGTCTGAATCCAAAACCGTCAGTGTTGCTCCGTCAAGTTCCACACCTGTTGTAATATCTGATTTCGTAAATTCAGTTGTTGTCGGCTCATTCTTAAAAACGGTTTCCAGTTTTACTGTTTTTACTTCCTGTCCCTGATATTTCGCAGTCACCTCAATCTGCTCATCTGAAGATACAAAACCATCTGGTGCTGCCAGTTCTTTTATATAATAAGTTCCAAATGGCAGATCCTGCTCAAAAACAGCTTTTCCATCTTCACCTGTTACCGCTTTTGTAAGCAGTTCGTCTGCTTTTACCAGTACCTTGTCCCCTGCTTTTATATCCTCTTTTGCGTAAAGACCAAACTCTGCTCCAGAAAGCCCTTTCTCATTTTCAGCATCTTTTTTCACAACTGACACTTCTACTTTCTGGCGGTCATTTATAAACTCTGCACTCTGTGAGATCACTGGTGTATCCTGGTCTGCATAGACGAAAGAAATCTTCTGTTCTTCTTCATTTAATACAAATCCCTCCGGTGCAGTCTTTTCTACCACTTTGTATTCTCCTAGAGGCAGATTATCAAGCTCTGCTTTTCCGGATTCATCCGTTGTCAGTTCTGCAACTTTTTCACCCTTTGCATATTTCAGGATTCTTTTTCCTGTGTCATCTTTCTGGAAATCAGCTGTATAAATATCCTCTGCAGCATACACTTCATATACTGCACCGGAAAGATTCTGAACTTCATACTTAAAATCATTCTTATAGGTCGAAAGAACCTCTCCTTTTTTCTGTACAGTGAGTTTTCCTTTCACCGGATGATTCTCATATACAACTTCAATGATTGCATCACCTGATACCGGATCCGTCTGATACAGGGTATTGGTATCCACCTGTATTTCGACATAATTTTTGTTAATGGTATAACCGTCCGGTGCTGTTACCTCTTCGATTCTATAATGACCAATTTTTAAATTCTGAGGCAGTATCAGATATCCATCTATATCTGTGAAATATGAGGTATGTGTAACAGTTGTCGGGTATGTAGTTACCTGCTCTACATATTTTTCATGATCCATATCATAAATTTTAAACTCTGTTCCCGGAATTAGAACAGATTTTTTAGTCTCATCATCCTGTTTGATAATTTTCAGTTTTGCAGAAAATTCTTTATCCAAAAGAACTCTCCATGTCTGCGGCTCTGTTGGTTTATTCTCTGTAATCCGGACAATAAAATCATCTACAGGTTTGTAATTATGGGGTGTTGTAGTTTCTCTCACCAGATATGTTCCATATGGAATTGCAATGGATTTTACATAGCCTTTCTCATTTGTAAAAATTTCCGTTGCTCCATTTTCACCGATCACAACTGGCTCTGCAGAGGAAAAATCATAATTTCCATCCTCTTTTACCACCAAAGAAGATACCAGATATGCACTAAATCCAGCTCCGGATAGTAATGCAGCATCTGTGTCTCCATTATTGGCAGCTTTAATAAGTTCAAACGGCTGTTTCTTCACCGTTTCCAGTGAGGTACACTCTTTTTCTACAACCGCTGTCAGATCACCTTCATCACTGCATACAAGATCATATTCATGCTCGTCTGCCAGATATCCTACGGATGGGGTAATTTCCTTGATGTAATACTCTCCAAGATAAAGATTCTCTATCCTTGCTTTTCCTTCTTTATCGGTAGTTAGCGTACCAATCTGGCTTCCGGCTTTATAAATAACGCCTGTCTTTCCATCTGGATGGGTAATGTCGTTTCTTGCATAAAGTCCATACACCGCATTTTCCAGGGAAGCATCTCCCTGTGCCTTATTTTCTTTTGTCTCGGCATCTTTTTTATTCAAAGAGATTGCAGCACTGACCCTGTCATTCACAAAAGTATGACTAAAAGAAATTTTTGCCTGTTCATCATTGGTATAACTGAACTGGAAAGAATAAGTATCTTTCTCATTTCTGACATAACCAGCCGGAGCCTGGACTTCTTTTACATAATAAGAAAATCCCACTGGAAGATCTGCTTTAAATGCTGCTTTTCCATCAGTACCAGTAATTGCAGTCTCAATCAGAGCATCTTTTTTTTACCGCTACTTTTCCATCCACAGTTTTCATATCCTGCGCTGCAAACAGAGCAAAATGCCCTCCGGATAGTGTATTTTCAGTATCTTTGTCTTTCTTTATCACCTGCACCACTGCTTTCTGACGGTCATTTGTAAAGGTAGTCTCTGAGAAAGCCGCTTCTGCAGTCTGCCCTGCATAAGAAATGGTTACTTTTTTTGTTTCTTTTGCATTATAAAAATTTTCCGGGGCCTGTGCTTCTGTTACATTATAGCTTCCAAGCGGAAGATTCTTTACCGTTACAGAACCGTTCTCACCTGTGATCAGATTTTTCGCTACTTCTGCGCCTTTTTTGTAAACTGTTTTTCCACCTGCTGTTACAATATCCTCGGCAGCATATACGTTATAAACGGCTCCTTTCTGACGGCGTTTCTCATACTGGAATGAAGTTCCATTTTCATCAGATACAGCTCCTACAAAAACTTCTCCCTCTTTATAAACGGTCAGATTTCCTTTCTGCTCTTTGTCCGTTACAGTCTGTTTGGTTGTACTGCCAACTACTAATTTCACTCCATACGAAGAAGCCTGGACAACATAACCTTCCGGTGCTGTAATCTCTTTTAAGTAAACAGTATCCTGTGTCTTGGTAAGAGTTACTCGTGAAGAACCATTGCTGTCTGTTGGCGGCATCTTAACAATCAGCTTTGTGCAGGCGTTATCACTATATACTCCATACACGGCTCCGGCCAGATTTTTCCCAGTATCTCCATCTTTCTTTGTAATTTCGATAACTGCTTCTTCCGGCCAGTCAACTGTAATCTGCAGATCAGCGGAATCCGTATAGTAGCCAAATCCAATATCCTGTGAACTCTCCAGTTTTAAAAGCATTGCATGGAAATTCAGGGGAAAATTGGAAGTGATCGCATACTTTCCTTTCAGACTGCCCATATTGGCTGTTGTAGCTACAAGATGAAATTTCTCTCCACCTTTTACAGTGACATTTCCAGATGCCGTCTTTCCTGTAGTTTCGTTGACAAGGCTCACACCATTTTCCAGATGAATGGTAATGGTAAATGCTTCATTTGCCTTCCAGGTAAAACTTTCTGTTTCCTTTCCCGTTGCATTAACGGAAAGTCCTGGAAGAAGTTTCATTGCTGTCGGATCAGGCATTTTAGCAAGAGCTGCTTTAATCTCTTTCAGCATATTTTTAGCGGTTGTAGAAAGCGCACCTCCAAATCCGGATTCGCCATCATATAAATAATCAACCAGATAATGCTGCATGGCTCTTGTCTCAGAACTGCATCCATATTTTTCCATGATGGATTTTACATTATATCCGTTGAATGTATGTCCCCATCCAGGACCGCCATATCCATAGAACAAAGCTTTCCGCAGATACTTATCATCTCCGCCCTCATCCAGTTCAACCATATTTTTATACGTTGTCCCACTTGGAGGTGACTGCATGGAGTGCTGCATACAATACGCATTTACTGTATAAGTCTTTCCGCCTGCTTTGTAACGAACATATTTGTAGCTGTCATTTCCACCCTGTCCCATAACTGTATCAAACGGATGAAGCTGGCCATCTGAATAATAGTAATATTTATTTGCTTCAATATTTGTTGCATCATCCCATGGAGTATCGGTTGCAAGTAACATGATACCATTTTCTGCCTGATCCATGGAAACACTTAGGTCAATGTCATCTGCTGGCATTTCAAAACTGAATTTATCCGATTCTTCGTGATAAGTCACCTCTGAATACAATAAATCTTCTGTATTCTCTGTCTGGTTTGCCTGTACTTTTGTTGTTCCTACTGCAATTAAGCTGCCTTGCGGCATATCTCCGGAAAATACAACGGTTTCTCCTGGCTGATACTGTCCATCTTCATGGTTCAGCTCAATATGAAATTCCTCTCCACGAACAATATTTACCTGATAATTTCCATCTGCATCTTCTGTTTTCTCTGTTTCATCTGTAAAAGAGTCGTCTGTCGCCTCTGGCATTTCTTCCGGATCTGTATCTGTAATTTCTTCAAATGTGCTGTCTGTATCCGGATTATCATCTATGGCAGGTTCTTCTGTTGAAACTTCCTCAGACGGATTTTCCGGGATTGGTGTATCTATTGGCTCTTCCTCAACCGGAATTTCTGTCGGAGTTACTTCTTCATAGATTTTATCCTCTGACGGAATTTCTACATTTACCTCATCCTGCACAGGTTCTTCACTCTCTGCAGTGCCTATGGCTGGTTCCTCGCCTTCTGCTTCATTCTCATCTTCCTGGTTGCTTACAGATTCCTGATTCTCAGATTCAGCAACCTGCACCACCGCTTCCTTTACAATCAGCTTACGATTGATCTGATAAATTGGGTGGCCACTTACTGGCTCTACATAATAAACAGCTTTGTATGTATCTTCGTAATCTGTTGTAAAGTCCTGCTTTTCCTCATTTTTTGCCTCATGGAAAGTGATCTTCACCTTTTTTTCATCTGGTATTTCCAGTCCGGTAAAATCTTTCTCCACTTCAAAAATACTGCCTGTTTCCAGTTCCAGATCTTTTGCTTTTACCACCTCATCTGCATCAAGTTCATTTTTTACCTTTTCGTATAACGGTGGCTCTTCTGGCACTACATCTGCCGCATAGGACAGTATTGGAGATAGAATTGTAGATAACACTGTAAGCATTGCCAAGAATCCCGACAAAAATCTTCTCATATTTTTTTTATTCTTCATTCTTTTTTCCTTTCTTCCGTTCCGGGAAAATCAACTGAAACTTTGGATTTCCGGTTTCTGAAACCTCCATCTTTATAGTTGCTTCATACTTCCTTTTTGTTTTCTCTGATACCAGATCTTTGAAATGCACCTGCTTCTCACTCAGCAGCTTCCTGACAGTTGCTTCATCAAGTATTTTTCCCTGACTCTCAAAAAATCGGTTATTTTTCCATAAAGTAAAACTGCAATCACTTCCTGAACAATAATAATTTCTCTTTCCCACATAAACCTTATTGCCACATCTTGGGCATTTTCCAATTTCTTTCCGACCATCTGAAAATAGTTTCTGGTATTCTTCCACTGGCTGTCCATTATCACTTACCAATTTGGTAACCATTTTTTCAATTTCGAAGAGAAATTCTTCTACATTTTTCTGGCCTCTGGAAATCAGTGTCAGATCATTTTCCCATTCTGCTGTAAGTTTTGGTGATTTGATCATTTCCGGAAGAATCCTGATCAGATTTCTTCCATCTGCTGTAGGTAATATCTGCTTCTTTTTACGCTCAATAAAGCCTTTCTCAATCAGTTTTTCAATAATCGCTGCCCTGGTAGCCGGAGTTCCAAGCCCTTTTCTCTCTGCGTCTTCTATCATATCCGAACTTCCAGCGTGTTCCATGGCACTAAGGAGCGTATCCTCTGAAAGCTTTTGTCAAGGGGGTGCGTGGATATTTTTTTATATTACTTACGCAGATTCTCTCTCTGCTTCTGCCTGAATAATGCGTTTCAACCTGTCCTCAGCAGTCAAACCGCTACTATGGTCAAAAAACACTTTGACTTTATAATTTGTTTTGCCTTGCTTAATCACAAAAACTCCATCCGGTTTGTTTTTCTCCGAATGGTTATTTTGGGTGGGTAGTGTACTGTTCACAATATTTGTCATACGATATTCCTCCTTAAATGAAAAAAGCCCGACAAGGAAAGGTCTGACAACGAAGTTCCGACAACGGACATCAGAAAACCTTTTTTCTTTATCGGGCGATACTATCTTTTTACTATTTCCTTTTTCTTTATAATATTGGTTGTCATGGTTGTCAGAGAGGGAAAAGTGCCGCAATATCAAGGCTTTCGGGATTTTTGCCCGACAACCAGACCGACAACCGGCTCGACAACCGAAGCGACAACTGGCTTTTATTTTTGCTTCAACCATTCTTCCGGAAGCCCTAACTGTTCCATTTCCTCTGTCGGGATTTCTTGAAAACCATCCATGCTGTTGTCAGGCTCGTTGTCGTTCCTGATACGCTCCCAGCCTTTTTGTCTGCGGTAAGGCTCTGGAAAATACCTCGGATTGCTGAACGCCCTCCAGCCTGTGACAGCGTTATTCATAATGTCGTTGATCTCTCGCAGCTCCCATTGTTTCGGTTCGTCATAATCATGCCCCAGTGCTTCTTTGTAAAGCTGTTTGGAGCAGACTATGCTGCCGGAATAGCGTTCCAAATAGTCTAAAATCTGTCCTGCCTTTGTGTCCTCCGGCATAAAGTCCTTTTGGTGGGCTTTCAGATAAGCGTTCATAGCCGGACTGAATCTCAGACGGAAATTGCCGCTTCTGTAAATCTCCATAGCCTCTGCCCACATCTGATTGATATACTCTCTGGAAGCCTGCTCGTCTGCCAAAATATGAACCTCAGCCCTTTCAGGATAGACCATAACCGGAACGAAGCGGCGGTTGCCTGTTCGGTCGAGGGGAAGAAAGTCAAGGGTATTGGAAGAACCTCCAAACACACATTGTCGTTTTCTGTCTGCCGGATGTGTTTCATACGGTATCTTATAGGTTTCCTTTTGGCGGCTCAGAAAGGATTTGATTTCTTCAATGCTCTTAGCGTTGGCGGTTGCAATCATTTCCGACATTTCAATAATCCAATGCCCCTGCATTTTGCGGTACACATTTTCATCATCCAGCTTTTTCAAGTCATCAGAGAACCAATCATCATTGACTGCAAGCAAACGGAAGAAAGAGGACTTTCCGGCTCCCTGACCGCCTACAAGACAGAGCATAACCTCAAATTTGCACCCCGGCTTAAAAGCTCGTGAGATAGCACCCAACAGAAACAACTTCAATGCTTCATAGGTGTAATCATCTGTATCAGAACCGAGAAAGCGGTGCAGACAGAAGCGTATGCGTTCCGTTCCGTCCCAGTGTAGGGCATTGAGAAAATCGCAGACAGGGTGGTAACGGTTTTCATTGGCAATAACCGCAACTGCGTCTATGATTTTCTTCTCTACGGTCAATCCATAGTTTTCTTCAAAATATAGGAGCAGATATTTCACATCCACATCCGTCAATGTCGGGCTGTCACGATACCAACCGAGGGGCTTCACAATGTCGATTCTTTCGGTCAGAAGATTTTTTCGGATAGCCCCTTTCAAAAGTGGGTCATATTGCAGAACACGCTTATAATTTGCGGCAGTATTATAAACCTTACCTTTCTCGCTCTGCTCTAAGCTGTTTCGGATTTCTTCTACTGTGCATGGTTCTGTCTGCTGACAGTTCTGCAATTCGCTGTTCAAGTTTCAACACCTCCTTTCTCTGTTCTGCCACAAGTGCTTTTCGTTCCTCCAATGAACCATACAGAAGAATATCAAGCAGATATTCGATATAGTTCTTCTTATACAGTGCTTCTGCAAACAGAGGATTCCATTCCTCATCCGGCTGTTTAGGAGCGTATTTCTTTTCCCATTCTCTAAGAAGATGAAAATAATCCGTCAGCACCTTGTAGCAATGATTTTCTCCTTTTTGATACTTCTGTTCCGGTGTCGGCTCACGAATACGAGGACGGACACTGGGCTTTTGTCGGCTGTCATAGTTAAGACCAAAATCTTCAGCAAGTTTGACAGCAGCTTCCCTCAGCCCGATACCGAATAGCTTCGCTGTGAGATCAACAGCGTCTCCGGTCACTCCGCAGCCAAAACAGTAATAGCGTTCATCCAGCTTCATACTGGGGGACTTATCCGAGTGAAACGGACAGCACGCCATACCTGTGCGACCCACTTTCAAGCCATAGGCTTCTGCGGCTTGTCGGGCAGTAACATTTTCTTTTACAACTTCAAATACATTCATGTGACTCCTTTCCTGAAACGAAAAAAGCACCTGTCATTTTCAAAACGAAAATAGCAAGTGCCTTAAAGTTCCATATTTAATTTTAGGTGCAAAAAAGCAGGAGACCTTTTCAGATTTCCTGCTTAGTAAAGCTTTGAAGATTTAATTGTGGTTAGGCTACCAGTTATGCAAACTGGAATCTGCTTATCTATAAACCTATCTCTTTTCTTTTGTTTCTGGAAGAATAATCTCTTTTCCCTCTTTTTCCATTCGCTTTATAAAGTTATCAAAGTGGTCTGTCATACCATCAACAAAAAAAGCTTTTTTCTTTCTTCCATTGACATACACATTCATACCACCACGTTTCCTTTTACAATAGGATATGTCTGATATTTTCCAATATCTTCTAAAGATAAACATTTTAATAACCGTGATATTATCTTCTTCAACTTTTATCTCCCACACTCCTTTTAACGGAGCAATCATACCAAAAAGAGTAACTCCAAACCAAATAATAGATAATGGGATAATAATCATCAAATATCTTTTAGAATAAAATTTTTCAGGTTCACTCCAAAATCCCCAGATAAGAACACCAAGCAGAAACAAAGCACCTATTGCACATATAAATGATACATCTGATATTGTTCGAATAGAAAATTTATTTAAAGATTTTGTTGTTTTATGATTTCTTTTTTGCATTATATCTAAAATAAATAAAACGATATATGCAACTAAAATTGTGCCTAAATATTTCATGTTTTACCTCCAAACTTCTAATTTGCTAAAATGATTTTATCATATCGTCAATCCAAACTCAACGGTCAAGCCGGAACTTGAACAGGCTTTCAATCAGCTTTGTTCTGATGTAGTCCTCCATATCAGAGTTATAATAGCCGTTCATCTTGGAGAAATAGCGGATATATCCAGCGTATCGGTCAAGGACGGCTTGTATCGCTATGGGGTCGCCCTCATGTGCCTTTATGATAGTGTCATAGGGGAGAAGTCGGTTACTCATGGGACAACACCTCCATTTCCTCTTTCAGCCGCTTCAAGGCAAGTTGGATATGTCGCCCGATTGTGCTGCGTGTCCAGCCGCTTTGTTCTCCGATTTCTTTCTGCGTCAAGTGCTGGAAGTAATACAAAAAGATTTCCTCCTGCGTCTGTTCCGGCAGTTCGGCAAGAGCCGCCGCAAGGGAACAGCTATCTAAAAATATCGTCTGCCCCCGGACAGAGAACGGATAAGTTTCGCCATAGTCCGGCACTTGAAAATACTCGTCTGTGGTGCTTAGTGGGACAAACTTTTCTTCGGTCAAATATTCAAGGGAGATTTCCCGTTTCCACCTCGCCGCCAGCATACGGGCAGCGTCAAAGGACGCATGGCGAATAACAATCCGGCAATAGGTATCATGGGTATAGCGGATATGTTCTTGATAGGCTTCGTATTCAGTCATGGAAAATCCCCCTTTCTTCGATTATGGGAAAGGGCGGCAGCACTTTTTGCTGTCGCCCCTTGATTACCCACCAGCAAGGACAGGCGGGGCTGTCAACGGTGGGCGTAGCCCATTTACTTGCCGTTGACTGGCTCGGCTGGGTTTGCTATAAATTGCACTCACTATGGATTAACAGAACGCCTAAAAATAATCCATGTACTTATGAAGTAACAAATCAATAAAATTGCCAAAATCCCCATTGTTGCCCCTATTTGTAACATCACTGCACCGAACCCGATATAGGCTGAAATTTCTGCTGATATGGTTTGGATAAAGTAAGCTATTACAACAGCAGCTACAATGATTGCTGTGATAATTGGAAGCCCAAACCAAACACTTAATTGTTGCAAAATCAGTTTTCCGATATGCTTTTCTTCCACCCCCAATTTTCGGAGTACAGAGAAACGATACTTATATTGTCCTGCGTCTAAGAGTTGTTGCAAGGAAAGTACGGTAAGACATATAATCATCAATACAACAGCACCATAAATCATTGCAGCCCGTAAAACGAAATTATTTGCTATTGTACTATTCCTCTGTAATGTGCTGAACCGTATTCCATACATAACACCGTTTTCTGCTTGCTCTGGGTATTCCTCTGTAAAAAGTTTTTCCAGTTCCCTTGCATTTTCATAGGAGATGTTTTCTTCTGTTGTGATATAGCGGTTTTTTATTACGGGCAACAGCTTTTCACAAATTCTGTCTGGAAGTACATAGAGTATATCTGTATAGGAATTGTACGCTGTTTCTCCGATTGCTTCCTCATAATAGGACTGCTCGGAAAGAGTCAATTCTCCTGCGTCTGTCATAATGCTGGTATGCTCTTTCAAAAAGCTATCCCGTTCTTCCTTAGTGGCGATTGTTTTCCATTGTGTTGTAAATTCATCTTCCTCCAGAGAAATCTGTTCGTAACCCAGCATTTCCCGTATAGTGTTATAATCACTCAAAGAAATTGCTACAATCGGAAAATCATATTTCTGTCTGTTGTGA
>ENA-OQBD01000403-OQBD01000403.1-human-gut-metagenome-genome-assembly--contig:-NODE-403-length-23812-cov-2.965379_pt1 | contig 23812 bp, 27 predicted proteins | sample MGYA00242742_ERZ504543 | MGnify/ENA primary metagenome ERZ504543 (study PRJEB26092, sample SAMD00036239) | human gut metagenome | host: Homo sapiens | study: EMG produced TPA metagenomics assembly of...
CCAACAAAAAAATTGAAGAACTGGACACCCGACGCCAGACCATTTCAAAGGCAATCGCCGAATTGAGCGTTGAAACCATATCGCCCCAGCAGATAAAGAAGTTATCCTATTATCTCGACAACTGGGACAGCATAGATTTTGACGACAAAAGAAAAGCCGCCGATGGTTTGATCTCTACGATCAAGGCCACCAGCGACCGTGTTCAGATAGAGTGGAAAATCTGACATTTCCGCTCTATCGCCCCTCATTTCTATTTATCTTGTTTGTACCCCTTGTACACCGATGTTTAAGAAAATTCAAAGCAACAAAATTAATGGGACGTATAGCGCTTTTTCTCGTACATAAAGGATTTAATATTCCTTGGCAAAATATGTGTTCAAATTATTGCGGCTATCGCAAGATCAGTCTCTGCGGAACAAATCACGGGTATACACTTTTTCCTGCACATCGTCAAGACAGCTATCGTAGCGGTTAGCAATTATGGCTCGGCTACGTTTCTTGAACTCAGCGAGGTTATTCACAACCTCACTGCCAAAGAAGGTACTGCCATTTTCAAGCGTTGGCTCATAGATAATGACCGTTGCGCCTTTTGCTTTAATGCGCTTCATAACGCCCTGAATGGAAGACTGGCGGAAGTTGTCGGAGTTAGACTTCATGGTCAGGCGATATACGCCAACCACCACATTGCGTTCCTTGCTGGGATCATAAGCCTCGTTTGCTTCGTATGCGCCAGCAATTTCAAGGACACGGTCTGCTATATAATCCTTGCGCGTTCTGTTACTTTCAACAATAGCCTGAATCAGATTCTCGGGCACATCGGCATAGTTAGCCAGCAGCTGCTTGGTGTCCTTGGGCAGGCAGTAGCCACCATAGCCGAAGCTGGGATTGTTGTAATGGCTGCCGATGCGCGGGTCGAGGCATACGCCATCAATGATCTGCTGAGTGTTCAGTCCTTTGCTCTCGGCGTAGGTGTCCAGCTCATTGAAGTAGGCCACGCGCAGCGCCAGATAAGTGTTAGCAAACAGCTTGACGGCCTCGGCCTCGGTGAAGCCCATGAACAGCGTGTCGATGTTCTCCTTGATAGCTCCCTCCTGCAGCAGCGCCGCAAAGGTGTGCGCGGCCTCCACCAAGCGCGGGTCGTTCAGGTCGGTGCCGACGATGATGCGGCTTGGGTAGAGATTGTCGTAGAGCGCCTTCGACTCGCGCAGGAACTCAGGGCTGAAGATGATATTGTCGCAATGATACTTTTCGCGGACAGCTGCCGTGAATCCGACAGGAATCGTTGATTTGATAACCATGATGGCGTTGGGGTTATACTGCATGACCAATTTAATAACCGCTTCGACTGCAGAAGTATCAAAGAAGTTCTTCTTGCTGTCATAGTTGGTCGGAGCCGCGATAACAACAAAATCAGCATTCCTGTAAGCTGCTTCTGCATCTAATGTGGCAGTCAAGTCCAAGTCTTTTTCGGCAAGATACTTTTCGATATACTCGTCCTGAATCGGTGATTTTCTGTGATTTATGAGATCAACTTTTTCAGGGATAATGTCTACCGCCATAACCTCATGGTGCTGCGACAGCAACGTCGCAATGGACAGGCCGACATAACCAGTACCGGCTACTGCAATTTTCATCCTAAATCTACCTCTTTATGCTATATAGAATTCTTTGTACCATTCCGCAAATTTTCGCAGTCCTTCACGCAATGGCGTGTGAGGCTTAAATCCAAAGTCACGCTCCAATGCAGTGGTATCAGCATAAGTCACAGGCACATCGCCGGGTTGCATAGGTACAAGCTCCTTGTGTGCATCAAAGTCATAATCTGCAGGCAAAACACCCGCACGCACCAGTTCCTCTGAAAGAATCTGCACAAAATCAAGCAGATTTTCCGGGTTGCTGTTGCCAATGTTGTAGACTGCATACGGCGGGATGGGCAGGCCATCTTCGCCGGTTTTCTTCTCAGGCGGCTTTTTCATGACGCGAACGACGCCTTCAACGATATCATCAATATAGGTAAAGTCACGCTTACAGTTTCCGTAGTTGAAAATTTTGATTATTTCTCCATTCACCAGCTTATTGGTAAAGCCAAAGTACGCCATATCCGGGCGTCCTGCCGGTCCATACACAGTGAAGAAACGCAAGCCCGTGGATGGAATGTTGTAGAGTTTGGCATAGGCATGGGCCATAAGCTCATTGGATTTTTTTGTGGCCGCATAGAGTGATACGGGGTTGTCTACTTTATCATCTGTGGAGTATGGCACTTTTTTGTTGCTACCATACACAGACGATGAAGAAGCGTACACCAGATGTTGTACCGGATAATGGCGGCATGCTTCGAGAATGTTATAGAAGCCAATCATGTTGCTCTCTATGTAGGCATCCGGGTTCGTGATTGAATAGCGGACACCGGCCTGCGCGCCAAGGTTGACAACAATGTCCGGGCGGTACTTTTCAAAGATTTCGTTAATGATCGCCTTATCCGCCAAATTGCCTTTTATAAAGGTATAATTTTCAAATTTTTGCAGCTCGGCAAGACGTGCTTCTTTGATATGGACATCATAGTAATCGTTCATGTTATCCAAGCCAATAACTTGGGTGATGGGTTCCGAAGTCAAAATGCGTTTGGCAAGGTTTGAGCCAATAAAGCCAGAAGCGCCAGTTATAAAAATCGTATTCACGTTATTTCCTCTATTCTTGCCTTAGATATTAGGTATGCCTTTAAGCACATTCTGAACATACTCTGTTGTCAAGATTTTATTAACCGTTCTCTCAACGTCTAAGCGGTTAGTATTATGGCTTGTATAGGATTCATCTGCCATCGTGTGAACTTCCCCTTTGACAACGAACTTATCATAGTTCAAGTCACGGTTATCAGCAGCCACGCGGAAATAATGTCCCATATCCTGGCTGCGTAAGCGTTCTTCACGAGTCATCAGCGTCTCAAACAGTTTTTCACCATGGCGAGTACCGATAATGTTGGTGCCAGTATCACCAAAGAGTTTCTGCACGGCCTTTGCTAAATCACCAATAGTAGATGCATCCGCTTTCTGGATGAAGAGATCACCAGGATTAGCGTGCTGGAAGGCGAACATAACCAGATCCACAGCCTCATCCAAGTTCATCAGGAAACGAGTCATGTTGGGGTCAGTGATAGTGATGGGGTTGCCAGACTTGATCTGATCGATGAACAGCGGGATGACAGAGCCACGGCTGCACATAACATTGCCGTAGCGGGTGCAGCAGATGGTGGTACCGCCACGCTCAGCAGCCACACGGGCATTGGCGTAGATAACGTGCTCCATCATAGCCTTGGAGATGCCCATGGCGTTGATGGGGTAGGCTGCCTTATCGGTGGACAGGCAAACTACACGCTTGACACCGGCGTCGATGGCAGCGTGCAGGACGTTATCAGTACCGATGATGTTGGTCTGAACTGCCTGCATGGGGAAGAACTCGCAGGAGGGAACCTGCTTCAAAGCGGCAGCATGGAAGATGTAGTCAACACCAGGCATAGCGTCACGGATGGACTGCGGGTTGCGGACATCGCCGATGTAGAACTTGACCTTCTTGGCGGTGTCAGGGTGTTTTGCCTGAAGCTCGTGACGCATATCGTCCTGCTTCTTTTCATCACGAGAGAAGATGCGGATCTCCTTCAGGTCAGAATCCAAAAAATGCTTCAAAACGGTAGAACCAAAAGAACCAGTACCGCCAGTAATCATCAAAGTTGCACCATTGAATGTAGACATTTTATATCTCCTTTTTATCATTCATGTTTTTAATCACTTTAAAAATATCATTTTGAACAACCACTGCACATGGGATAGAAGCAATCGCTGTTGCTACAACCACGGTGATCCAACTCTTATATACGCCACATCCCCACATTGTCAACAAAAGATTACCAATGCCTGCAATCGTCAGCCATATCGAAATGACTCGTGTTCTTCCCATTCCGCAAGCAAAATTATAATTTAACATCATCCACATGTAGATGAGATTGTATATACAGAACAAAATTGCATATACCCTTGAAACCGCAATTGCACTTTCGCCAAGCCAAATTTTCACAATCATCGGCATTGCAACCACAAGAATAATTTGCGCAATACCAAATATAGCAATTAGTTCCATTCCCTTTCGATACAAACTTCTAATCCATTCTTCTTTCTTTTCAACAAGCGCCTTTGTTACGGCTGACCATACAGGACTCAATGCCAAAGAAAACAAACCGCCAATCATTCCTATTAATTTGTAGTAGATTTGATACTCGACTACTGCTTCTGACCCAACAAACCAAGAAATGTAAAGCTCTTTTACATTAAAGAGAACCATTACAATGATTTGCAAATAGAATAACATACCACCTGTACCCAAGACCTCGCTCGCGGCATTTTTCGTGAACGCACTTATACGTGGCCACATTCCTTTGAGTACCGTAGCAAAAACCCAGACTGTCGCAATCAATGCGGGAAGATTATTTGCAATCGAATTCACATAAGCTAAAACGACAATATCCGTCTCGCTATTAGTCGGTTTTGCAAAAAGCAAATAGAGCATTATTAGCGCACTTGAAATCAAATTAATAAAGCCTGGAAGAACAGCTTTTTGCAATGCATACAGAACATGACATATCAATACCGAAAAGAACCTGATGCAAACTCCGATTACCAAAATATGCACCATCTTTTTTAATGTACTTTCGCTTATCTCACTCTGCGGAAGCCCTAAAATTGTATACCAATTTAATGCATCTACAACAAAGTGCTGAAGAACAATTAGCACAAGAACAATGCCAGCAACCGAAATATATGCTGCAGAAGTTAATTCGATAACACGATCTTTGTTTCCTTCTTGGAGCGGTTCAATAATTTTATTTCTCAATCCACCACCAATTCCAAAGTCAAGAAGCATAATCCAGTTCAGTAGCTGAACAATTGTAAACCACATTCCTAAAACAGCCTGTGACTGAAAATATCGCATATACGCTGGCATCACTAAAAGTGAAACCAGCATTGCTCCACCTTTTACAAGATAATTTCCGGCAACGTTTATAAGTAATCTCCGATTATCTGCATTTTTTAGATATGTGTTTACTATTCTTTTCAGTTTAATCATCCTTATATTCGCACCTTTTGGCAATATTCACGCTTTGTAAAGCAAATTGTATTCTTCTCTACTGTGCCAGATAGTACAGTTCCAGCCCCTATTACTGCACCATCTGAGACTTTCGTCCCCGCCAAGATTTTGCAGCCGCAACCTAACCACACATCTTTACCAATCTTTGTTGGATGTACGGACAATGGCTGTTCACGCATGTACCCCCCCCCAGATGCATACCATGATTGCAATCAATGATATAACACTGTGCAGCGATCATGGTATTTTTACCAATCGTAATGTCTTCCGCAGCACAAATAATAGTTCCATCTCCAATAGATACGTTATCTTCTAAAGTAACACGGCCCTGTCCAAAAATGTGCACATTCGGGTATAACGTTACATTACTTCCAAATCTAATATTTGGATTATTCAAATAGACTTTTCCGAGCACTGTAACTAAGCCTTTTGGTTTATAAATAACCCATAATTTCATATATCGGAGCAATACAATAGTTTTTTCAATAACGCGTTTCATAAACCAACTGGGCCTCACATTTCATTTTCCTTTCTCCCCAATAATTTTTCTGGATTTGAAAAGGCATCAACATTCTTTCCTATCCAATCGTTGCTTTTTGTCCACCACTTTTTCCTTTCAAGCCAAGAAATAGTATCTTCCGAAAAACGATATTTTTGTATTTTGGCAGGACACCCTGCTACAATTGCATAAGGCGGTACATCTTTCGTAACAACCGCGCCAGCAGCGATTACAGCACCATCACCTATAGTTAGTGCTTTGTTTCCGCAAACAAGAATTGCACCCGTTCCAATCCAAACATCATTTCCTATTTCACACAAGTAGTTACTATTTTCAATATAATTAAATTCGTCTTTATACAGTTGTGCTTTTGCAAATGAATTTTTGATTTTCGAGTATGTATATGGGGAAGTACTTATATAGTTCATAGGGTGATTTCCTGCCGCCAGTGTCACATGCGCGGCAATAGAGCAGAATTTTCCTATTTTTACTTGCGGTAATTCGCAATAATCCCCCATATAAGAGAAGCTGTTTACCCCCCCGTTGAATATTACAGTGGGATCCGATTTTCACATTTTGAGATAATACTGCGCCACGCACTTTTGTATTATGACCTATCTCAATGCAACTATTCGAATTAAATATTACCCATTGAGCAAAATTGAGTGTGCTTTTAAGCAATGATTTTATTCCTTCAGAAATTGACATATTGGTATCCGCCATTTACCTTTCCCACGAAATATTCTTCTTAATGATTCCGCGTGTTGAAATCAAGCAATTATTTTCCACGTATTTTTTCCCGATTGTGCTGTTCGCAGCAATAACACACCCCTCAGGTATTTTGCATCCCTTTAAAATTAAGGCCCTACAGCAAATCCATACATTATCGCAAATCTCAATAGGTTCTGATACGCTTTTCGTCTTTCCTTCTGTATGTATTTGATGAAAATCCGAGTCCATGATCAAATCATCCCAACTTATCATCACATTTTCGCCCAAACTAATATTAACCATACAAATAAGCTGTGAATTTACATTTATACTTGAATTTCTCCCTATTCGAAGCTCGCCGGTTTCAGCACAACTCACTTTTACACCGGCTGCTATTCTAACGTTTTCTCCTAGAAACACGTCACCATCAACATGCCATATTCCACGTTGATATTTCTCATCACAGATGCCTGTTCCATCAAATCCAATTCGAATATTCGCTGTTCGATATGATTCTACTTTTACCCCCCCCAGAGCTTTTAAAAATGAAATTTTTGCCAACCAACACAGGAAACCTTGAGGCCTGCTCTACCGAAATAGTGTAAGTTAAATAGTATTGTTTTTAATATAGAAATTCTAAGTAGTACGCATACCATGTGTTTCCATCACTTCCATTTTGGAATAATGTTATAACGGACATAAAAAGTAAGATGAAAACGCCCAGCATTATTTCAGTTCCAAAATTAAGGCCAACAAATACTAATACCAAAACACGCAACCTGCGGGATGCATGCTTAAATGTTTTGAAAAAGGCACTAATATAAAGTAGTACGCCAACTATCCCTAAGCAGTAATAAGTCCTAAACCATCCAGGAAGATAGCCAGCCTCAACATCTTGCATCCCATTTCCTATAACTATATTCCAAAAGCCCGTATTATTTCTAAACGCAGAACCAATATCCGTAAAATGTGATTGAGCAGAAAGCCCCTGTCCATTTACAAATGTATGACTAATAAAAGAATCTATATAGCCACCTTTATAAAGGAAAATGAGACATACTGGTAAAAGGCAGATATCCCCCCCCCAGAACCTTTTTCGGAATTTGTATAAAAATTCTTCTGGGCACAGCAATGTCCAGGCGACCAGCAAAATAATCAAGCCAATTATTCCGGTTGATGATCGTGAAATCACGATTCCAAAAACATAGATAAAGCACAGGTTTTTATTGCGTCTCTCTTTTTCCACAACAAATAATTCTATTATCAGTGTCCATAAAAGAAAAATAGCAAACGTTGACGGCTCCGAAAACCATGCCCTCGGACGAACAGTCCATCCATATGAAATCCAACCATCTTGTTGCTCCTTTAACCCTGTGCGTAGGATTGGCAAAAGTGGAAAATACGGACTCAAAGATATATGTAAGTATGTTCCAAGGAAAAATTGGAAAAAGCCATAAATTGTACTTGCAGTTCCAACAAAACGTGTCGATTTTAAAAGAATATCTTTTTGTAAATTCTTTTTAAGAAGTGAAATTCCGAAAATATAAAGGGCTAGTTTCCATGCCGTACCCGCCGAATCTACAAAATCGAAATTCTTGGGCGGTACTAATAGTAAGAGCATTGGCTGAAAAAAGCAGATAAAAGACTAACGGTACAAAGGATTTTTCAAATACAAGCTTAAACTTGCTTGAAATGATTTCAACGAAAATAAGCAGTAGTAATAAATAATCAGAAAGGGACAGAAACGGAATCACACTAAATCCGTACAAAATCAACAATGGAAATAGTGGCAACATGATGCTATACCACTTTTCAAGCCATTTTCTGCTCATTACTGTATTCCTCTGCTTTCTCAATTATTTATTTTCTACTCTTTCCATCGTTTCAATAATCTTTTTTGCTGAATACTCCGGTGTGCTCATCTCGAATTCCTTTATCAATTCCTCTGAATCCACCTTTTTCCCTATGCTATACTTCAAAAACTGAAGCAAATCAGAAATTTCAGCATCTCGATTTTCTGCGTACATTCTCACGACGTACCCGGATGCATATTTATGCAAATAATATGCATTCGGGTCATCTAGATGACCCGAATAATGAACCACTGGCTTCCCATAAGACATGCATTCAAATATTTTAGCCGATATTTGATCACTCGTTTTTAATGAAACAATAACGTCAGCCGTTGCCATGATGCTCTCTAATGCTGTTGCATCAACATACCCATGAACACGAACATTTAGATTCTCAGCCTTTGCCATCGCTGCAATCCGATCAGCTTCTGGCCCGCGTGTATATAAATGGAGAATGCGTTTTGGGGTGATTGAAATTTGCTTAAAAATCTCAATCATTTGCTCCGGATTGTAGTGAGGCCCACCTATAGAGCCCGCATATACCCAGTGCTCACCGCTTTCGCCAAAATCATACTGCGGAATTCTGCTCGTATCCTTTATCTTAAGACGAGGCATATCAGTCTCTATCAGTTTTTGACGATACGGATCATATCTTGACAGCGCATAATCACTTTTTCTTGATAACATGTAGAAATATGCATCACAGGATTTTAAGATTTTCTTCTCCCATATAAAGGCATCCGCAAACTTTTTTCCAATGTGCTGTTCAATAAACGTCTTTCTTAGTGTATCTACGCAAAACACAACATAGGGAACTTGCGGATACTTCGTTTTAAATTTACATGCAGCAATATTTGAATCAAGTGGATTTAGAATAGCAATGACTCCGTCATACGCATTTTTTTCTTGAAGCTCACACATTTTCATGTATATTCTTCTCGGGAAAGAAAACGAATAAAACGGCTGCCAAGGCAGAAGAATGGTGCCTTTCACCTTAGATAGTGCATTTGCAAAGAAATAGGCTGTTTTTCCACGCATCGTTTTGCGGTAGGTATCCGCATAATAAAAGAGCCTCAGTCTTTCATCCGGTTTGACATAGTAAATACTATTTCCTTCCCAACTGTGAGGAGTCCCATCATAGTCTGCATATGCAATTACATCTACCGTATGTCCTTGCTGTGACCAAACTCGAATCAGGTCTTGCGCGCACATAGCATTTGCGTAAGGCCGTGGAAAATATTTATCTGTCAATACCAGCAGTTTCATTCTCAACTCCATGCTTAAGACTCATTTTGGTTCTCAAATCATACGCAACCATTGCAAAAACCAATACAAATCCTAAATACCCCATTTAACCCATATAAAACATTAATCAGTTCCTTGTACGGAACAAAGCAAGCAATTCCGCAGCCAACGGCTCCAGCCAAAACGGTTATCGCCTTATACTTGACAGTTCCTTCATCCGCCAACTTTCGAACTGCTGTCCAAAGAAGTGGAGTCGCTGAAGTATAAATTCCTGCGCATATAATAATTGCAAAGGCCACCGCAACAACAGGAGAAATTTGTTCTGCCAGCACTAGCGCAGGAATATCAGCTGCTGCTGTTGCATCAATATGACCAATTAATGCGACGCAACAAACACCTGCCGCAAAGAAAATAAATATAGCGGACAATAGCATTCCAATATTGACATCCTTAAGCTTGTTTTTTGCTCCAAGCTCAGATAAAAAAGCAGCAAACCAGAGAATAACAAATCCGCCATACGATGCACCGGATGCAAGCGGATTTCCTCCGCCTACCTGTTGCATAACATCCGCGTATGTACCCTGATCTATTTTTGTCAAATTCCCGGTAAAGTTTCCCCAACCAGTAACAGATGTCACAACAGATACAAGCAGAATCATTGCAATAATGATTGGCCCTATTTTGCTAAGTGCATTTACAATTCCCTGTAGTCCAAATACGACAGTTACTACTACCAAGACCGTCAACGTAACTGCTCCTACTCCAAATGGTGCACCCCACTGCTGCGTCAGCGTAGAATTTGCTCCTCCGCACATAACCACAAAACTCATAAAGCAGAAAAAGGCAGAGAAATAGTCAAAAAACATTGCGGCACATTTCCCGATTTTTTCGCCGAATACCCCGCAATACACCCCATATATATCTCCGCCACGATTCAACTTTAATCGATTTCCATTTGTGGCAAACGAAATATTTGTATAAAGGTAAATTGCAGCCGCTACCAGTATGACAATTAGAAACCTTGAACCATAGGACGCTTCGTATTGAACCACTTCCTGCATTGTGGCAAACCCAGCACCTATATAAAATGAAATACACGCACCGCAAATCGCTAAAATAGAAGAAATTTCATTCATTACAGACCAACCCATATAATTAGCTCTTTATACGTGACAGCAGCATCATAACAACCGGTTTGAAGTCATTTTTACCAATGTAATATTTACATTTGCATTCCTTCAAATCGCGCAGCCACTTAACAATTGAGTATTTTCTTTTAATTACACGCTCTTTGAAATCCGTCAATTCTACCATTGCAGTAAACCCAGGCTCTTCAATCTTTTGATAGCAATTATCTGGAGTCTTACCCTTTATCATTGACTCCGCCCACAGCACGGGAAGATTCATTCCTGCACAAGTAGCGGCATAACTCCACGTTGAGTTTCTGAAATTAATTTCTCCAAAGTAAAGCTTTCCATCTTCAGCCTCAAGAAACTCTATTTCAAAAATGCCTTCGAAACCAATTTCAGCAAACATATTCTTCAGGCTAGGGAAAACATTGTTTTTATTGTGAAAATTATTAACCGTCATATAAGGGCTATAGCTCATCGGAAGCTTATAATTATACGTAGACTCTATAGCAATGAAAACATCTCTGCCGTGATTGCAGCTAAACCCTTCCAAGCAATACTCGTTCTTTTTGACGATGTACCGTTGCAGCATTACGATAGGGCTTTTAATTTTCTGAAAAGCCTCAGTCAGTTCTTGTTCGTTGTGGCAGATAAACATATCGTTTTTCCATCCGCCAACAGTCGAATCAATTGCCTTTGTAATTACAGGATATTGGATTTTCTGTGGAACCGTTCCCTTTTCTACAACGATTGCTTGCAAAAAATTCAGGCCATGTTTTATAGCAAGTTCACCAATAGTTTCCTTGTTTAAAAATTTACTCACGCCTCCCTTCATTCCAGCATTAAAGAAATAAAACTTGTTTTTAATTCATCATAGTGATCGTCTAAAAACTCTTCCGTTGTGTCATCACAAGCATAAACAAACGTTTTTTTCTTGTCTGTTTCCATATTCCTTAATTAAAATTTGTAATCCCTGTTCTCTATTATCTACATAATGAACCGCTGATAAGTATTTACTTTTTGATGTCAGTAATGGACCGCCCTTTACTATTATTGCAACAGGCTTTAATCCACTTTCTCCGAGACTTCTGATAACTCCCAGCGGATTATAGTGTTCTTCCGAAAATACAACAAATGCATGTTCTTTCAAATCCATCTTTACTTTTCCTTCCGCCTAAAGAAATAGACCCATTTCACGATCTCGTCAGCAGCGTTGACTTCTCTCCTCTTAAGTAAATCATCGCTGAAATGAGTAAACCGGCTTCCACATTCAGACATAAAAAGCTCTAATTCAGCAAAGTCGTTTTCTTGCATCATATTGGGATGATAACAAAAGGTTACGGTTTTAAATGGAAGTTTACGAACTTTGCCCGACTGCTGTGGAATAAAATAAAATCCGTTTTTATAATAAACATCAGTTGCGATTGTATCGCTTATAACGCAAATATCGGAATTTTGCTTCAATGCAGCTAATGTGTTTTCATCGAATGTATGTGCCGGCGCAAAAAATATTTGGGGGGCAAGCCCATGTTCTTTCAGTTTTGCAACGCCTAATCGTATTTTTTCTTTTTGTCGCTCCAATGGAACACCGGCAAACTCACTGCGACTATTTACTGGATTAATTCCACCCTCTTTAGTTTCAAAAACATGGGTATAGCCATGTAGTGCAATGCTCCACCCTTTTTCTTGCCATTGCTGAGCTTTATTCCAGAAGCGCTCGTCTTTGGTGTAGACGCCAACCATATCTGGATCTTGATTATTGGGAATAACGCCTACAATCGGCTTGATTCCATATTTGTCTAGAAGGTTCTCCATGCGCTGCCATTTCTCAACATCCATATATTCAGATGCATCATCCAAACGCATAATATATCGACTCATTATTTCACCTTCTCATGCTCCAAATAAAAATTTTTGCAGTCTTATCGCGACGATTGAGACATCGTACGATCTCAGTTTTTCATCAACCAGCCTTCTATTCCCGGCAGAAACTTTGGACAACTCCAGCAGCCATTCATCGGTTGACCTCAAATCAAGTACCTTAACGCTTTCTTCTACTAAAGCTTCACGGGGAATATTTTTAGACACAAGACATGGCAAGCCGTTCGCCTGCGCTTCTATGGCAACAATGCCGAGCCCCTCCCATAATGACGGAAACAAAAATGCATCCATCGCTTGATAGTAATCTTCCGTATTCGTTTTACTTCCGACCATAATCGTATCATCAGCGATTTTGAGCTGTTTGCACTGCTGCTTTACTTCTTCATACAGTTCGCCGTCTCCGACCAGCAAGAGTTTACTATTGGGATTTTCACTATGGTACTTTGCAAATAGCTGCAAGAGGAATTTGTGGTTTTTCGGTTCTGTCATACGGCCAACATGGCCTAAGACTAGTGCGGTCTCATCGATAAAAAGCTCTTTCCGCATTTGAAAGCGCTTTTTCTCGTCAAACGCAAAACGACTGAGGTCAATGCCGTTAGGGATCATTTGATAGTTAGGCATTTTCGTGGCCTTTTTACCAAATAACCATTCTCCAGCCCTATCAGAACACGCGAAAAGGTAATCTGCTGTATTGCGAATAGGAAGCTGCATTAAATCCTTTACCATCGCGGATACTCCGCTTCCGTTGGATGTGCTGTGACTATGTGCAATTGTAACCAAGTCGTGCTTCTTCGCTATTTTTAAATAGATTGCAGCTGTGCTGCGTACATGTCCATGAATCATATGATATTCTGGGTGTTCTTCAAAAAAGTCGTCCCACCATTTACAGTATGCAAAGTGATTTTTCCTGTATATTGGGGGCATTGATAAATCTTTCCGCCCATTTGATGAATTTCATCTTCAAAAACACCTTTGTGTGTAATATGTTTGACAAAATCAAATTGGACATTTCTTTTATCAATTTTTCGGTATAAATTCATTACAAACGATTCGGCGCCGCCTGCTTCAAGTCCTCCGAGAACTTGTAAAACCCGAATCGGCATATTACACATCCATATCACCTAAAGCTCTCTGAATTTCTTCCCAATAGGCCTGCACGACCAGTCTGCGGTCAAACTCACGTTCCATCTTGGCTCGGCCTGCAAGGCCCATGGCTTTGCGCTGCTGCGGCGTCATCTGCATAAATTTTTCCAGTGCTTCAATCAGCGCCTGCTCATCTTTAATGGGGATTAGGAAGCCTGTCACACCGTCTTCCACTGTTTCGCGGCATCCCGCACGGTCTGTGGCAATGATAGGCCGCGCACTAGCTGCGCCTTCCAGCAGGACGTTGCTCATGCCCTCCGGGTAATAAGAGGGATGCACGATGCAGGCAGCCTGTTTCAGGAACGGTGTCATGTCTTTTTGCTGGCCGTGGTAAACGATATAGCCCGCAGCCTGGGCCTCTTTTAAAATTTGTATGTAGCGTTCATCATCGCAGCCGCCGCAGATATGAAACACCGTGCTGGGGTACTTTTCGTGGATTGCTTTTGCTGCCGCCAGATACAGGTCTATTCCCTTTTCCTTTAGGATTCTGGACGTATACTGAAAGTGAATCGTGTCCCCTTCCGGATATTCAAAAGCAGGATGCGCATCAAGGTCTACCCCCGATCCAGGCAGCAGCCTAACTTTTGCACGTTTTGGCATCATGTGGTGATTCTCGAAGAATGCCTGATTTTCACTGTTCTGGAAGAAGATGCAGTTGGCCCCGGCCACACCGACCTTGTACAAGCGCGTTGTCAATTTTTGCAAGGGACCCGGGTTTTCTACGGGGGTACCTAAGCCCGTTACATTTGGCAGGTATGGAATCTTTAACTGTTGACACACCATACCGCCATAAACGTTAGGTTTAATATTGTAAGAAAGTACTACATCGGGCCTTTCAGTTTTCAGAATCCTTTTATATGTGTTCATCAGTTGCAAGTCTGAAAAAGGATTTGTTCCGTGGCGACCAGTTTCTACACCGATCAGTCTTGCCCCCATAGCTTTCAGCTTATCCTGATGCTTCAACAGCTGACCGACAACTACTACTTCAAAATCTTCACTTATCAACTTCTCAATAATCGCACTGCGTAAATTGAACGCATAGGTCGTATCATTAATCAGCATTACGGCTTTTTCATTAGACCGATCCTTTCTTCAACCTTCTATCCCATAGCAGTGGTCTGCCCCTCACTGACACCCTCCGTACTTTCTGGCGTAAACATAATTTTTACTGTAGCAAACATGATTTTCAAATCCTCGATAATGCTCGGATGGGCTATGTACATTAGATCCATCGTCAGCTTGTCATACGGCGTTGTATTGTACTTACCGTAAACCTGCGCATAGCCAGTCAGACCAGCCTTGGCCTGCAGGCGCAGTGCAAACTCCGGCATTTCTTCACAGTACTGAGCTGCAATTTCAGGACGCTCTGGACGAGGCCCCACAATGCTTAACTCGCCTCGTAGTATATTGATAAGCTGTGGCAATTCATCCACGCGGCATGCGCGAATCACTTTGCCTACAGGCGTGATACGGTCATCGTGCTCACCGCTGGAAAGACGGGCCACACCGTCTTTTTCGGCATCAACGCGCATGCTGCGGAATTTCAAAATACCGAATTCTTTTCCATCCTTGGTCAAACGAGTCTGCTTGTAAAACACAGGTCCGTGATCCGTTGCCTTAATGGCAATGGCCGTCACCAAAAAGATCGGGCTCAAAATAATCAGTGCAGCAGCAGAAATCACAATATCCAGCAAACGCTTGATAAAAAGGTACTCCGGCTGCGGATTGTAGCGGCCCACACGGAGCATCGGCAGATGGAACATGTGCATGTGGTGCGCACCGGACATGATCGTGTCGCCAATGCGGGGAATCACAAACATCGTGATGTTGTTTTCGACGCAATACTTCAAAATAATGTTGCGGTCATGGCTGTGGACGCCGCTGATAAACACCGTGTTGATGCCGTCCAACATAGACAAATTTTCAATACACTCTGCTGCCGTGGCCGTCGCTACGACCTTGTACTTGCCATCCAAGCCATACTGGCCAATCAGCTTTTCCAGACCTTGGCGCGTGTCATAGATTACAGCAGTAGCCTGCGGCGGGAAGGTCTTAAAGTACGCGTGGTGTGCGCTGCGAGCCCAGATTGCCGCCAGAACCAGCTGTCCAACCAATGCTGCCACACCCGGCAGGATGTTGGGCAGATGCTTGCTCAACAACCAGATAACGACGTACATAATAAAGTCGCTGACTGCCGCCGCCAGAAACTGCGCATAGACGATTTCGGATATGCGGTACATCGACATTAGAAATGCGTCGTACACGCGACCAAACATGATGAAAAGCACAAAGAATAGTGCCACCACCAAGTAATCACCTTTTGCGTAAAACGGCGATGCAATGTGTTTTGCATAGTACAAATACCAGCACAGTGCAAACGGTATTGTCACCAGCACTGCATCCATGATTTTTACAAGCCGCAAAATCAGGTCGTGTCTAAACCTCGTCATGATTTCTCCTCAATCTTTTCAACACGCTTTACCTGCCGTACCCTCATCCAGCAGTTTCCGCAATTTATTTGTCTGTTCGGCGCTGAGCCGGGGTGATTGCTTGCGCAGCAGGACCTTTTGGTCGTACAGCCAACGGCCCAGCCAGATGCCGTCCGCTGTTTTATATTTGGCCGGGATTTGCAGGTTCCCGTGCATTTGCAGATAATCCAACGCCAAATTGTACTTATGCTGCCACGGGTCGGTCTTTTCCCACTGCATACCGATTTTTTCCAGCAAAGTAACCCTCGTCGGAGTCAGTTTGCAATTGCTATTGTTCGGACTTTTGTAGGCATACTGCTGGCGGGCCACCCACTTTCCCAAGGCTATGCCATCAGGGGTGGTATAGCCGATGGGCACGTTCAGGCTGCCGTTTTCCTCAAAATACAATTTGGCTGCTTCGTAAGCCTCGTTCCACTTAAAGTCGAAGTTGCTTTGCTCCCAAAGAATTCCAATGCTTTCCAGCCGCTCGGCCTTTTCAGGCTGCAACGTTCCGTTGGCATAAGTTTGTTTCTGGTTTCTAACCCAGACTCCCAAACGCAACCCATCCTTTGTTGTGTAGGACACAGGCACGACTAAATTGCCGTGGTCAGCATAATACTTTGCCGCAGCAGCAAAGCCCTGCTCCCACTTTTCGCTGAAGGCGTCCCAGACCATACCAATGCTCTCCAACCGGCTCACCTTCTCCGCGTCCAGTCTGCCAGCGGCTTTTTCAGTGCGCTTGTTGGAAATCCAGTTCCCCAATGGGAATTCATCTTTCGATTTCCATTCCACAGGCACCATGAGGTTGCCGTGCTTGGCGTAATATTGCGCGGCTTCTTCATAGCCTTTTGTCCAGGCCAAGTCGCTGTAGTTGTCCCAGCGCATGCCTATACTGTCCAAGCGTTCAATCTGCTGCTGGGTCAGGCTCCCGGCACGCTTGCCGCTGCGAATCTGCCGCTGAATTTGCAACCACGCGCCAAGGCTCAAACCCATGGGCGTCTTGTAGCGACGCGGAATGTCCAAGTTGCCGTGTTCGGCGTAGTAAATGCTTGCCTCGGAGAAGTAGTGATCCCAGGTCGATGACAGACTGCTTTGCAACTGCTCAAACAGTACACGGCAGTCGTGGACCTGCTCCACAACCACAAAGCGATCCGTAACGATCTTGTCGCTCTCGCCGTTGGCATAGAGACGCTGCACGGCGGCGGTCATCTCGTTTTGCAGGCCGCTGATGCTGGACAGGCCTTCAAAGTTATTGACGACATCCAGAATAAGCGGTGTCGCGCTATCCCCTGCTGTCAGAGCGCGGCCAATCTGCTGCTTGTAGATAATAGGCGAAATCGTCGGGCGGAACAGAATGACGCCCGAGATGCCCTCGACATGGACGCCCTCGTTGAGCATATCAATACAGAACAATAGCTTTAAGTGCTTGCTGTTGTCTGCTTTAAAGGCCGCAAACGCCTTGTCTGTGGCAGGGTCGTCCGACAGCGCTTTGTAAACGGTTGGTTCGGTGTCAATAGCCGCAAACCATTCAGGCACATGGGAAATCATCTCGTCCATGTGCTCCTTGCCGGAGCAGAACACGATGTACTTGCCGCTTTTATTGGTGATGTGGCGGGCAAAGACCTTTTCCAGTCCGTCCGCCCGCTCCAAGGCTCGCTTTAGGGCGTCCAGATATTTCTGGTTCACATCCTGGATGCCCGGGCTCCGCAGATTGTCAACTCGCGACTGATACCGCGCCAGGTCCTGCTGGTATTTGAAAAACCGTGGTCACATATTTCGGGGCAGGCAAAATTCCCCGGACGATTGCCTCGCCCAGGGTCATTTCAGATGCAACATGGCCATTGAACAGTTCCTCGGCCATGTCGCGGTTATTATCGAGGTAACGCACATTGGTGGCGGTCAAACCCAGCAGTTTTGCACGTGGGCAGAGAGCCAACAGCCTTTGCGTGCTCTCACCCCAAAATTCCGCACCAATTCGATGAAACTCATCCAGTATAATGTAGGTGGGGTTCTGTTCGGCTATCTGGTTAAGCTGCTCCGGCGTACTGCACATCAGCTTGGCATACGTATAAAATCGTACATTTTGAAGCGGGAAGTCTTGGTCTTGCCGCAGTAGACTCTCCTGCTGAGTCTTGAAGATGTACTCACTGGGGGAAAGCCAGATAATCACTTCATTTGGGTGAGTTTCAATGAGTTTGAACGCGATATAGCTCTTACCCGTGCCGGTGGGGTGAACAATAGCAGCTTTGCCGTACTTGTCCATCATCTCGCACGCAGCCATGTAAGCATTCGCATTATGCTCATACAGATCCAGCGCCATATTGCCCACCTCACTTCTTCGCAAGGTGTCTTCCATTTTTATAATGGAAAACTTATACCATAAAACAGCGAAGATAGGTGGTTATTGCAACAACTGCCCCTTTGTCTGACCATCAATTACTGGAAAATGCGGTTCATCTCATCCTGCTTCCACTCCCAGCAGGTATGCACATAACGCTTTAATGTAATGTCAGAGCTGGCATGCCCCAACAGCTCACTCAACGTCTTTATGTTGCAACCTGCTTGCAGGCAGGTCGTTGCAAAGGTGTGCCGCAGTGCATGGGGATTCACTACCGTAACGCCCGCTCCTTTGAGATAGCAGTGTACACTTTTGCGGTAGCAGCGCGGCTCTACAGGTTTGAATTCATTTCCAGACAAAAACCAGGCTTTGCAGCTTCCTTTCTGCTGCAACTGCTTCAGCATTCCCAAAATGCCGTGAGGAATCGGGATTTTTCTCTCAGAGCTTCGCGTTTTTGGTGATTGAATGACAACCCTCGTCTGGCCTGTGCCCACATAAATTCGTTTTACTGTCCGTTCAATGGATAAAATGCCATGATCTAAATCAAAGTCAGCCCACTGTAGACCACAGACTTCACCTATGCGCAGTCCCATCTGCATCATGAGCAGCGAACCAAGCTTCCGAGTAGTTGGGGCAAATTCAACATAGCTCTGCAAGCATTGCTGTTCAGATTTGCTGAGCGTAGCAGGCGTAGCCATAGGTGGTTTTGCCATCTTAACATCAATCTCAAGTGACCGCATAAGGTGCACGTGTGCTGCATATCGGCAAATGCGACGTACAAGCACAAGACATTCGCGCGCCATAGTAGCCCCTAATGGTTTGTGGCTGTTGTCTGTTGGCGTGATAATCTCATGCAATGACCTTTCTAAGGTATATTCATCCAACTCTTGCACACGATAGTCGCCAAGTACAGGGAGAATGTAATGCTCCAAAGTATACTGATAGTGTGTAATTGTCGACGCTTTGACCCCTAAAGAAATGGAGCCTTCCCAATTATGAGAAAGCTCCTGAAATGTTGGATTCTGTTCCGACAGTGCGCATGCTCTGACCTCGGCCTTGCGCATTGTCATTTTCTTTTTTACTTCGGTGTAACTGTGTCCGTATACATATCCCCAAATTGCTGTTCGATCAGGCTTGCGGCCCTTGATATATCGACCCTCCCAACGACCATCTTTACGCTTACGAATGTTCTCTCCTCGTCTTGCCATGTGAAACTTCCCCCATACTAAGCCATGATTTAATAACAATTGTCACATATTGGTTGCTTTGCTGACAAAAAAAATCCTGTATATCTGGTGAAATTGACAATTTCAAATCCGGTACAATTTAATATTACATGATTTGTTGAAAAATGTCGGCTTATGTGTTATTATACTATAAATAGGTTATACATATATAAACAAAAAGCGAGGTATCCTCCATTATAAAAAGTGGATGGATACCTCGCTATAAATTTTAATTGGCAGTTTTATCGGTTCCTGGCAAAAGACACCGTCAATCTGTCCATCGCCTGCTCATAAGTATGTCCGCGCTCATAGCAAAATAAGTTTTGACACTTTGCTTTAAGTGTACGTCAAAGTTTAGTATACAACAGCCTCATTGTATGTCAACCTAATCTTATTGATCAGTATCATAGCCGGAGCATTTTGTCAACGCCGACAAAACGCTCTGGCTGTGACAGTAGCCATGCTTACACATGACTGCGAAGTGGATAATTAGTATTGCATATATCGGTGCAGTAGCGAAACCGTATCGGAGAAACAGCGACACCTTGAGTACGATGTATACACTTTTGGCTAGCATCATGGTCAGGTGCGTTCAAAATCAATCTTTCCTGTTGATCGTTGCTGCATCAAAAAAATTACGCATCTTTTCTAATTCGTTGGCTTCATTATACGATGGCCTCCGCATAGAAGTGCCCCCCGGGTCCAGACGTGAAAACTCCATCCTATGAATGTATCCGCTATCCATGTGGCGGAGCTCTGTTGGGATCATCCACCTTCGGTGCATCCGTAATCGGTACTCGCGCCTCTGCGATCATTTGACCCAGCACATCCAACCACTCGTGCTCAAAGTGCCCGATACAGTAACTCTGAAATGATCCGATCTCGTCCAGTTCTGTGCAGAACGGATTCACATATTCATCTATTTCATTGGGGTTTTCCGGTCGAGCCATACAGACAACCGGTTCCATATCATGCGAAAAGCGCTCCAATGCCTCGCCCCCTCATCTTCTATCAGCCTCTTTTCTGTTTCATCTTTTGCACACTATGAGAAAATAAACTTCTCATTATAACGCAAACCTCTTGACAGCTTATTTTCCCATTGATATAATAAATGCGAAATCAGTTTTCCTATTCCGATTATAACGACGCTCTTAGCTCTTGTCAATAACACATTTAGAGCAAACGTCCAGGGAAAACATCATCTAGAGAAAGGAGCACTAGCAATGAACTTCGGGGAAAAACTAAAAGACCTCCGCACGCAGAAGGGGTGGTCTCAGGAGGAACTTGCGAAACAGATGGGCGTAACCCGCCGTACCATTGGCGGTTATGAGGCCGGCACCACCTATCCCCGCACTCGCGATATGTATGCCAAGCTGGCCGAACTACTTGAAACGGATGTCAATTATCTGATGACCGAAAATGAGGAGTTTATGACCGAGGTAGGCTCCTTCTATGGGCGGCGCGGTCAGGCTCAGGCCAGCGAGATTCTCACCCAGACTCGTGAGCTATTCGCCGGCGGTTCTCTTTCGGAGGAAGACAGAAGCGTTTGCCATTGAAATGCAGCCGGATCTTTATGGATTCCAAGAAGGTGGCACGTGAAAATGTTCACGCCGAAGAAATACCGGAAGAATGCCGAGATAACGCACCTGATCTTCTGCCAGAAAGTTGGTGAAAGAATGACACAACTTCAAACCTTTGACGATACTCAAAAACTGATTCAGAAATATGGTACCCGTGACCCTTTTGAATTGATCGATGCGCTGCCCAACACAAAGCTCTGGCCTGCCAGATCACTCGATGCGGATGGTTTGCGTGGCTTCGCTACGATTGTAAATCGTGTCCGATACATAGCAGTCAATCCTCATCTTCCCTACGAGGAACAACGTGTCATTGCTGGTCATGAACTTGGGCATATCTTTGAACACGCAAACCACCTACGGTGTCAGGCCATGCAGGATTTCGACATTTACCAGGCCACCGGCAGACTGGAAAGGGAAGCCAATTTCTTCGCCGCCGATCTGTTACTGGATGATGCGGAGGTGCTGGATTTGATTCACTCCGGCAACACCGACTTTTTCAGCGTTTGCCAAAGAACTCTGCATTCCAGCTCCTTTTTTTGCGTTTAAGATGTACAGCCTGATCCGCCGCGGTGAGCACCTCCAACTGCCCGTTGATATCGACAACCGCTTCCTGCGGGCCAAGCACTAAGGATCGGAGGTGACCCACATGGCGATACCCAAACGAATCAAGATCGAGCGTGTCTATGTAAAGGTCGCCTCGGAGTTTGATTCAACCGGCTATATGCAGCCAACATCCATCACTTGGGCGGACGGCAGAACCTTCCCTATCGAAACCGTCCGGGACTTCCGGCCGGCAGGAACCGCAGACAACGACTGCAACGGAGACTGTTTCACTGTCCTGATCCAAGGACAGGAGAAGCACCTGTTCTTTGAACACGTCGACCCTCGCTTCACCGGACGGCTTGGCCGCTGGTATGTGGAGCGGACGGCACAATAAGCTCATCCAACAAAAGGGGTTTATCAATGACCATCTTTGAGAAACTGAGTACACTTGCCGAGATTACCGACCAAGATGAAATGATTAAAGCCTGCAAGAACATTCCAGACGAGGAACTTCGTCTGGCTCTGGTGTTTCTTGCTCTGGCCTATAACAAGAACGAGCAAGCTAACCGCGAGATTTTCCATCGGCAAACGCAGGAAATCGATTCTCTTAAGGAAAAAATCAAGGAACTTGAAAAAGCAAGCAGATAACATTGCGAAATCCACCACGGAAAGGGAGTGACACAGCATGGCGCAGCGCACATATCTTGCGATAGACCTCAAGTCGTATTATGCCTCGGCTGAATGCGCCGCACGGCATCTCAATCCGCTGACCACCAATCTGGTCGTGGCCGATGCCAGCCGCACGGAGAAAACCATCTGCTTGGCTGTGTCCCCATCGCTGAAGTCCTACGGCATTCCCGGTCGAGCTCGACTGTTCGAGGTCGTGCAGCGTGTCAAAGAGGTTAACAATGGTCGTTTGCGAGATGCCATCCGGAACAAGACCGCTGTGTACAAAGACGGTGTTCCCTCTCTTGCGGCTGCATCCTACGATGCCACCGCCCTTGCAGCAGACCCCTCTCTTGAGGTATCCTATCTGGTGGCACCACCCCGGATGGCGTACTATGAGAAGGTCTCACGGCAGATTTACGGCATCTATCTCAAGTACATTGCCCCGGAGGACATCGTGGTATATTCCATCGATGAGGTATTCATCGACGCCACCGCATACCTTACTCATTATAAAATGTCTGCCCACGACCTCGCCATGACCATGATTCGGGAGGTATTGTACACCACCGGCATCACCGCCACCGCCGGGATCGGCACCAATCTATACCTGGCAAAGCTGGCAATGGACATCACCGCCAAGCACGCCGCACCGGACAAGGACGGTGTCCAGCATCGCAGAGCTTGACGAAGAATCCTTCCGGTATCTGCTCTGGGATCACAAGCCGCTCACCGATTTCTGGCAGACTGGGCCCGGCACCGTCCGCAGGCTGGAAAAACATGGCATCCATACGATGGGTGAACTGGCAAGAGCCAGCATTCACTTTCCTGAGATACTTTACAAGGAGTTCGGCATAGACGCTGAGATTCTCATCGACCACGCCTGGGGGCTGGAACCCTGCGGGATGAAGGAGATCAATGCCTATCGCCCGAAACCAACAGCCTGTCCGAAGGTCAGGTTCTCTCCTGCCCTTATCCTTATGACAAGGCTCGAATCATCGTCCAGGAGATGACCGACAGTCTGGATTTTCAGCTTACGAACAAGGGACTGGTCACGGACAGCCTGACACTGGACATCGGCTACGACCGGGAGAACTGCGACAAGGGCATCTATCACGGTCTTGTCCACATCGATCACTACGGCCGCACTGTTCCGAAGGGTGCCCAGATCACATTGTAGACCTGCTCTAAGCCATACTCTGTGCCACGCTCCATTCCAAAATCGTCAAGGATAAGCAGCGGATAGCGGCAGAGGTTGGAAATATATCGTTCTTGCCCTCAAAAGTGGCTGCAAGGTCATTAAGAATAAGGGCAAAGTTCGTCATGCGGACGGGGATTTCTTTCTCCATGAGGGCGTTTGCGATACATCCGGCAAGGTAGCTTTTGCCTGTGC
>ENA-OQBD01000405-OQBD01000405.1-human-gut-metagenome-genome-assembly--contig:-NODE-405-length-23723-cov-4.616757_pt1 | contig 23723 bp, 20 predicted proteins | sample MGYA00242742_ERZ504543 | MGnify/ENA primary metagenome ERZ504543 (study PRJEB26092, sample SAMD00036239) | human gut metagenome | host: Homo sapiens | study: EMG produced TPA metagenomics assembly of...
TGATCGCGAAGTTTGCGATTCCTGCGATCATCAGTATGCTGGTCAGTGCGATGTATAATATCGTGGACCAGATTTTTATTGGCCAGGGAGTGGGGATGCTGGGAAATGCAGCTACAAATGTGGCGTTTCCTGTTACAACGGTCGCAACTGCGCTGGCATTGCTTTTGGGAATTGGCGGTGCATCAAATTATAATCTGGAAATGGGGGCAGGACAGGAGAAGAAAGCCAGCGGGATTGCAGGTACTGCGTTGTCGTCACTGGCAATCAGTGGTCTGATACTTGCTGTGATTGTACTGATGTTCCTGAAACCACTTCTGACATTGTTCGGGGCAACTGCAGATGTTATGCCTTATGCTGTTGATTATACAGGTATTACTGCATTTGGACTTCCATTTTATATTTTGTCTGTCGGCGGGAATCATGTGGTCAGAGCAGACAGAAGTCCGACTTATTCTATGGTCTGCATTATGATAGGTGCGATTATTAATACTATTCTGGATCCGCTGTTTATTTTTGGATTTGGATGGGGGATTAAAGGTGCTGCATGGGCAACAGTGATCGGACAGGTTGCTTCCGGAGTTCTGGTAATTGTGTATTTTTGTAAGTTCCGAAAAATGTATCTGTCCGGTGAGATGCTGAAACCGAAACTGTCATATCTGGGGGCAATTATTTCTCTGGGACTTGCTTCCTGTATTAATCAGATTGCAATGGCAATCGTGCAGATCGTATTGAATAATATTCTGCGTTATTACGGAGCAAATTCTGTATATGGAAGTGATATTCCAATTGCCTGTGTTGGGGTTATTTCCAAAGTTAATCAGGTATTTATGGCAATCTGTATTGGTATTTCTCAGGGCAGTCAGCCAATCTGGGGATTTAACTACGGAGCAAAGAAATATGACAGAGTAAGACAGGCATACCGTTATTCTGTAACTGCCTGTACAGTAATTGCAACGATATTCTTTTTCTGTTTCCAGATATTTCCACACCAGATCGTGGGTATCTTCGGAACAGGAAGTGAGCTGTATTTTCAGTTTGCAGAACGTTATCTGAAAATATTTATGTTTATGACCTTTGCAAACGGTATCCAGCCGGTATCTTCCGGTTTCTTTACTTCTATCGGTATGGCGAAGCTGGGTATTGTAATGTCTCTGACACGACAGGTGATTTTTCTTCTGCCATTGATCATTATCTTCCCGTTGTTTATGGGAATTGATGGAGTGATGTATGCAGGACCGATCGCAGATGCAGCGGCATTTGCGCTGGCGATTGTGTTTGCGAGACGAGAACTGGGGAAAAATGCGCAGTGCGGAAATAGTATGAAAAAAAGTCTTGCCGCATGATGATGATAGGAAATGAATTTCGTCATTATTGTCTGGACGGAACATTTTTATGGAAAAAAATTATTGATAAATTACAGATTATAAAAGATTGTAAAACTGATCGAACAGCTCTGTCTGGAAGCTTCCGGGTCCGGAGCTGTTTTTCTCTGCTCTTTCTCCTGCTGTGCCAAATTCTCTGGCTGCTGAGACGGCAGCTGTAAATGGGTCTGTAACTGCCAGATAGGTGGCACAGATCATTCCAAGCATACATCCGGTTCCTGTAATCTGTGACATAGCAGGAGTACCGTTTGTGATAAATTCACACTTACTGGCGGAGACGATCATATCTTCCTTGCCTGTGATAAGAAGTGTGGTATTCCATTGGGAAGCTTTTTCCTGGAAAAGTTCTTTCAGATGGGAACGATTGGCATCTGTAAGCACATCCTGTACGCCTGCGTCAATTCCGATTGCATGTGCAGTCTGTCCGGATATGGCAAGAAGTTCAGACATATTTCCTTTAAGGAGTTCGGGCATGTGGATGTTCATAAGCTTCTGTGCGAATTCATAGCGCAGATTGCTGCAGGCAGTTCCTACCAGATCAAGCATAACAGGGATATGGAGACTGGCAGCAGTTTTCAGAGATTCCGGCATGGATTTCATACGTGCATCAGTGATATTTCCAAGATTCAGTGCCAGTGCATGAGAGTTTCTGGTGATCTCAGCTACTTCTGCCGGATGTTCTGCCATAATCGGGCGGCCTCCGGCCGCCAGAATAATATTCGCACAGTCATGAATAGAAATCGGATTAGTGATGCAATGAATCAGCGGCTGTGCTGCTCTGGTTAATTGTCTGGGATTTGTCTGATTTACGATCATATACTTTTGCTCCAAGGCTTTGTTGAAATTTGGCAAGCATTCCTGCGTGACTTAAGGCCTTCAGGAAGAAGTAGGCAATGGTGCCGCCCATGCAGGTTGCTGCCAGAAACATTGGTGTATAGAAAAATGCGTTCAGTCCGCTTCTGCCCATAAGAAATGCCATTACAGGATAGGAAACCAGAGAGCCGATGATACCGGTTCCGAAGATTTCACCGATCACTGCGCAGATAATCTTTCCATGAGAAGCGCGGTAGAAAACGCCTGATAAAAATGCGCCGAATACGGCACCTGTCAGTGCAAGTGGCGGGATACCCATAAACATCATTCGGATGATTCCGATGAGAGTGGCACAAAGAAGTGAATACCACGGTCCCAGAAGTACGGAACAGACGATGTTTATCAGGTGTGCAGTAGGGCACATACCCTCGATTCTCAGAATAGGTGAGATGACAACGCCGATGGCAACCATCATGGCGAGCATGACCATTCTGAGTGTTTTTGATCTGTCTGTGTTCATAATGAACCTCCTTGAAATGAAGATTTGGTCTGCCGAAGCAGACATTATCAGTTGTGCAGGAAGCAGATAAAATCCTGCAAAAAAATCTGCCGGAATAACACACTGGCAGATTTTAATATACAAATACAGTCCCTACGCTGGCATTATCCATATCAGGTGCGGTCGAAGATCTATCTTCCTCTCAGCCTGTCCCACAGGCTCCCGTTGTTATTATCCATTATGCAGATTTTCTTTTGTTAGAGCGTATTTGAAAAATGCTTTACGCAAGATGTGCGTTACAATTTTCAAACACGCTTTAGAGTAACACAAGCTTTTGGAAAAGTCAATGGGATGTAAAAGCAGGGTAAATTTTCTACAGTAAATTCACACTACCTAATATTATTTTTAAGTTGACTTTTTATTTTTTTCAGCATATACTAACAGTAGCTAAGGAATGTGACGAGATTCCATGAAGCGACCTAAAGAAACAAAAGCCCTCAGAGTTGCAGCTCTGAGGGCTTTCTTGCTCGTTACGGTGAGCTGTTCCGTTTAGGCTGTTGCTGTCTAGCGTCTGCCGTCCAGCCATTTGCATATGTAGTAGCTAACTACGCCTGCTAAAACAGAGACAAGAAATGTGACGAGAATTTCTTCCATGAAACTCACCTCCTTTCTGCTGGAGGTTCGACAGCTCTTATAGTATATCATGGTTTAGGACGAATTGAAATAAAAAATCTATTTGTACTAAAACGATTGTCCGTGCTATGATTAACAGGTAGATGACAGACAGCATATGATAAAAAGAAGCTGGCTGCATGGACAGAAAGGCAGGTTAAATCTGATGAAACAGGAAAATTACATAAAGGGTATGATAATGATCATCCTGTCGGCGTTTTTCTTTGCTTGTATGAATGTGAGTGTGCGTCTGGCAGGTGATCTGCCGTCTGTGGAGAAGAGTTTCTTCCGGAATCTGGTGGCGGCGGTGTTTGCAGCGGTGATTCTCTGTAAAAATCGTACAGTGCCGAAGGTGGATAAGAAATACTGGGGACCGCTGATCCTGCGTTGTGTGTGCGGGACACTGGGGATTCTGTGTAACTTTTATGCCATTGACCATCTGTTGGTGGCAGATGCATCGATTCTGAATAAATTGTCTCCGTTTTTTGCGATTATTTTTTCATTCCTTTTGTTAAAGGAAAAGATCAGACCGGCGCAGGCAGCGTGTGTTGCACTGGCATTTATCGGATGTTTATTTGTAGTGAAACCGGGATTTCAGAATGCGGCACTTGTTCCGGCACTGATCGGAGTCTGCGGTGGACTGGGAGCAGGAATTGCCTATACGATGGTGCGTGTACTGGGAACTCACGGAGTGAAGGGACCGGTTATCGTGTTTTATTTTTCATTTTTCTCCTGCTTGTCGGTTGTACCCTGGATGTTGTTCCATTTCACACCCATGAGTATGAAGCAGCTTGTGACATTGCTGATGGCAGGATTATTCGCAGCGGGCGGACAGTTTACGATTACGGCTGCATACACCTATGCACCTGCAGGGAAGATTTCCATCTTTGATTACTCGCAGATTATTTTTGCTACGATGATGGGATTTATCCTGTTTGGAGAGATTCCGGATAAGTACAGCTTTACAGGATATGTGCTGATTATTCTGGCATCATTGGGTACCTTTCTTTATAATATGAGGGTAGCTAAGGCTGGTAAATGAAGAAAAAGTAAAAAAGGATTTTTCTGATTTTATCCAGTAAGTCTGATGAAATCAGATCAGTATATAGAATTATCGGATTGTAAACTATAAAATAAAAAAAGTTGTCAATAAAAACGCTTTGTGTTAAAGTATCCAATATGTTAAAAAATTAAGGAGAAAGGTGCACAAAGATGTCTTTTATAAAAAATATTCCACTACGCCCTCACCATGGAATGTGCCTTGCATATTTCAAGGGTGAGGGATATAGTAACGGGTTTTCCGCACATATGCAGGAAATGCTGGATATTTTCCAGAAGGGAGCAAAGATACAGCTTCATGCAGATACAGACGAGATCTGTTCTGCCTGTCCCAATAATGAAAAAGGATGCTGTTCTTCCTTTTCACTTGTAGAAGCATATGACAATGCAGTGCTGGAACTATGCGGCCTGGAGAATGGACAGATCATGGAATTTGATGATTTTACAGATGTTGTTCAAAAGAAAATCCTGGCATCAGGAAAGAGGAAAGAAATCTGTGGGAATTGTCAGTGGAACTCCATCTGTGAAAGTCAGAAGAGCAGATGGGAGAAATGCTAAGAAAAATAGAGTAACAGAATGAATAGCGTTCCGGTACAGAACAGAAGCTATGAATAAAAAAATCAAATGCGCAAATAGTGCAGTGAAAGGACATAACGATAAAAATGGAAAATACAGAATCACGTTTATATTTCGCCAGTGACTACATGGAAGGTGCGCATCCTGCGATCATGAAGAAGCTGATGGAGACAAACCTGGAGAAAACAGTGGGCTATGGTCAGGATCCATATACAGAAGATGCGAAAGAAAAGATCAGAAAAGCCTGCAATGCGCCGGAGGCAGAAGTATTCCTGCTGGTTGGCGGAACACAGACCAATGCCACAGTGATCGATGCACTTTTGAAATCCTATCAGGGAGTTGTGGCTGCGGATACAGGTCATATTGCAACCCATGAATCTGGCGCTATTGAATTTGGTGGACATAAGGTTCTGACAGTACCGCAGAAAGATGGAAAAATCTCTGCACAGCAGATTGAGAAGTTGGTGAAGGATTTCTATGATGATGCCAATTATGAGCATATGGTAATGCCCGGGATGGTATATATTTCCCAGCCAACAGAATATGGTACCCTGTATTCCAGAGAAGAATTAGCAGCTCTCAGCAAAGTCTGCCGGGAAAATCATCTTCCCCTTTATGTGGATGGCGCCCGCCTTGCCTATGCACTGGCAAGCCCGGAGAATGATGTGACTCTCACTGATCTGGCAGAACTTAGCGATGTATTTTACATTGGAGGAACCAAATGCGGAGCATTGTTTGGAGAAGCAGTGGTTATACCGCAGAAAGGACGGATTCCTCATTTTTTTACGATCATCAAGCAGCATGGAGCATTGCTTGCCAAGGGACGGATCGCAGGAATCCAGTTTGGTGAGCTGTTTACGGACGGGCTGTACCTGCGGATCGGCAAACCTGCAATGGAAGCTGCAGAGCAGATCAAGGATGCACTGAAGAAATATGGATATCAGCTTTCTCTGGATACTCCCACCAATCAGATCTTCTGTATTGTGTCCAATGAGGTAATGAAAAAAATAGCCCAGGATGTGGAGTTCGGATTCTGGGAGAAGTATGATGAGACACACTCTGTGATCCGCTTTGCCACAAGCTGGGCTACTACTATGGAAGATACACAGAAACTGATTCAGATTCTGGAAAAAATAAATAAGAGAAAAATCAATAGTCAGTTGATTTAGGCAGTATCAGGGCAATGGTACTGCCTTTTTCGCTGCTCTGGGTTACTTTTACCTGGCCGTTGTGCTGTCTGGCAATCTCGCTTACAAGAGCAAGCCCCAGACCTGCACCGCCCATGGCGCGGCTGCGGGATTTGTCCACACGGTAGAAGGGATCAAAAATTTTTTCCTGATTTTCAGGGGAGATACCGATGCCTGTGTCAGTTACCTCCAGGACTGCAGATTCTGCAGAATGAATGCTTACAGTAACGGAACCGGAAGGCCGGTTATATTTGATCGCATTTTCAACCAGATTATAGACTGCCCGGTACAGAAGGATATAGCTGCCTGTAACAGTACAGTCACCTTCTGTCTGAATAAGCCGGATCTGATGCTTGTCTGCAACCGGGTCCAGATCGCAGAAAACCTCTTCTGTGAGTGCTGCAAGGGAAATAGTGTCGGAACGCTCTACAGTCTGAAGGCCTGTCATGTCCAGCAGGATTTCCGCAAGATGGGAAAGCCGTCCGGTCTGTTCCTGAAGCATGGTGAAAAGTCTGTCGTATTCCTGGGGTGCGTGCTCCGGCTTTTTGTAAAAAACTTCCAGATTTGTCTGCATTACAGCTAAGGGTGTGCGAAGCTCATGTGCTGCACTTGCCACAAACTGTTTCTGTGCAGAGAAGGCATTGTCCAGGCGGGCAAGCATGTCATTAAAGGATCTGGTCAGACGTGAGATCTCATCCTCTGAGAGTGGGACTTCCAGCGGTTCAGACAGATTCTGTGCCTGTACCTGGCGGATCCTGTCGCTGAATCTGCGCAGGGGGGTCAGGGCTCTTCTGGTGACAAACCAGGTACAGATACTGCTGAGAAGAATAATGATACCTGTGGCGATCATGCTCTGGAACAGAAAGTTGTTTTTGGTATTCTGGATCTGGTTTTCCAGATCAGGGATGAGGATTTTTGGATCTACATTGATGGAGATCGGGCTTGAATTGTCGGGGGTGACCAGAACTACATAGTCGGAGATCCCTTCCAGACCGGTCACAGCAGAACGGCTGATGAAGAAATACATCAGTGCACAGGCTGTGATAACCAGCCCGGAGATCAGCAATGTGAGCCGCCACTGGAGAGAGAGCCTGCGGGGGGAAAGTTTTTCTGAATAAAATTTCATAGATAAATCCTTTCGTTTCATTATAATGACATAGTAGTATTTGAAATCTGAAAATATTTATTGTACAGATATGAATGATTTTTATTCTTCCAGAATATATCCCTGTCCAATCTTATTTTGTATAGGATCATATCCAAGGGCAGTTCTCAGTTTTTTTCTTAAAGAAGAAATATGCACCCGGATGGAATTACTGAAGCTGTTTACGCTGCCGTCCCAGAGATGCTCGATCATTTCCTCAGGGCTGATGATCCGGTTGCGGTGAAGCAGAAAATATTCCAGAAGTGCGCTTTCTTTCCTGGTGAGAGCCAGAGGCGTGCCATCTACACTGGCTTCTCTTGTGCGTGTGTCAAAGGTAATGCGGCTGCATCTCAGGCAGACATCCTCCTGGATAAATTTGCGTCGGGTAAGGCTGCGGATGCGGGCTTCCAGCTCTTCGAAATGAAATGGCTTGGTGAGGTAATCGTTGGCTCCCAGATCCAGCCCCTCTACCTTATCCTGGATCTGTACTCTTGCGGAGAGTATGAGAACAGGAGTATTGGTATTGAAGGTACGGAACTGACGCAGGATTTCCAGACCGTCAATTCCCGGCAGGTTCAGATCCAGAAGGATCAGGTCGTAATTCTCTGTCATACATAATTCCAGTCCCTCTTCCCCGTCAAAGCAGGTATCTGTTTCGTATCCGTCCATGCGGAGCCCCTCTGCCATGGAACGGCAGAGCTGTTCTTCGTCTTCTATAATTAAAATGTGCATGATAGTCTCCTTTTTGAATTTCCGGTTTCATAGTTTATAATATCAGAATCAAAAGGCCAGAAGATCTTTTGTGTTTGTACGATTAAAATTTTTGAACTCTGATATATTATCAATTTTATCATAGCACACGAAGTATAAAATTCGTGTAAAAAAAAGAAAATGTTTCATATTATAGCAATCCTCTAAAATATCCGATTATAAAGTCCTTTTAACAAGTTTCAGATTCGTCTGTGATTGGCCATGAAATAAAATTCGAAAAAAGTTATTTTCTTAACACAGATTTTATTTCTCAGATGCTATAATGTGTGCATATCAATAAAACGATGCCTGTTATGCGGGGACAAAATCCAGATCTGCAGACAGACATAAGGAATTGACCAATTAAACTGTGAAGCAGTTATTTGGTCAGGAGCAGGTAGAAGAAGTGCGTGCTTTTATCGGCTTGGCTTAAAAGGTAATATAAAAATCATAACAGTAAAAAATGAAGGGAGTTTACTTATAATGAAAAACAGAAGAATGAGATTAATGGCGATTTTTGCAGCAGGTGTATTAAGTGTGACATCTATGGGAGGAATTGTAACTGCACATGCAGAGGAAACCCTTGCAGTGCCTGCAGATGAAGCTGGTGTAGTCCAGATGGACGGAGAGGATGCTCAGGCAGCAGAAGATGGCAGTGTGGCAGCTTCCGAGGGTTTGATCGCAGGATCTTTCAAACCGTCAGAGATTGCTCAGCCTGCACAGGATACTTATGAATATCCATTCCTTGGAATGAAATTAGGGATTTCCAAAGACCTGAAAGAGCAGATGGAGAAGAAGAACATTTCCATGTTTACAGATGAGAGATGGAATGATAATGCAGATGCAGTGACATATGCTACAGCCAGCTGGTGTACCCTGACAGATGAGCAGAAGGATGCAGAGGTGGACAAGATGGGCACCGGATATGACGACTGGCTGAAAAGTCTCAGCAGAGTAGGTGTGATCGGAATGTATGATGAGGAATCCCAGAAAGATCTGGATACGATTACCGGCTGCACAGAGCATAAAGAACTGGGTACCAGCAGTGACGGCAAATATAAATATTATCTCAGCACAAACAAGGATGCGGATGCAGACCTGTTAAAGGACGTGGAAGGGATTGAAGTAACACTTACAGAAATGACTCCATTCCAGATGCTCTCTGCATTTGATCAGCCACAGGATACTTCTGACAGTACAGATGCAGCTGAAGGAACAAATGTAGGCAAATTTGAAACAACAGGAGTTGACGGAAAAACCTATACACAGGATATCTTCAGCAAATACGATCTGACTATGGTAAATGTTTTTGCTACCTGGTGTTCTCCATGTATTAATGAGATTCCTGATCTGGAGAAGCTTTATCAGGAGATGAAGGATAAAGGCGTGGGAGTAGTAGGCGTTACACGGGATACAGTAGGCAGTGGTGGAAAACAGGATGAGGAAGCAGTGAAAAAGGCTCAGGTAATTCAGGAGAAAACAAAGGCATCCTATCCATTCCTGATCCCGGATTCCGGAATGATGAACGGACGTCTCAATGGAATCTCCGCTTTCCCGGAAACATTCTTTGTTGACAAAAACGGAAATATTGTAGGCGAGACTTACTCCGGAAGCCACAGTCTGGACGAGTGGAAAGAGATTGTGGAAAAAGAGCTGGCGAATGTAACAGAGGAAAAATAAATTAATAAATTAAAAACCAGCAAAATATGGAACAGTAAATGGCCGGCTGTGATCCTTATGCTTGTGGGAGCCTGCTTTATGGGATATGGAATTTCCCGCGGAGAGCTGGCAGTGGTGTTTACAAAAGCCATTAACATCTGTATGGAATGTGTAGGAATAGGATGATTTAACCGGAAACATTGTCATAAGATAAGTCTGTGGAAGATATGAATAGGAAGAAAATAAATTATCATGAGTAACAAAAAGAACAGCGATAACAAAAGTAATAAGAACAAAATACAAAAAATATGAGATTATGAGTGGCCACGCCACGGAATTCAGGCACTGTGGGCGTTCATTACAAACAGTCATGTTACCGGTTTTGTCACAGGCAAAAATTTACACAGGCAAATTGAAAAATGCCTGTGTTCCGGGCCTGAACTGCTATTCCTGTCCCGGTGCTGTTGGCGCCTGTCCTATTGGTTCCCTTCAGGCGGTGATAGGGAGCTGGAATTTCAAAATGGCTTATTATGTGGTGGGATTTCTTATCTTCATCGGAGCTATGGTGGGAAGGCTGATCTGCGGTTTTCTCTGCCCCTTTGGACTGATCCAGGATTTGTTAAATAAGATCCCATTTCCTAAGAAAATCCGCACATTCAAGGGAGATAAACTGCTTCGTAAGCTGAAATATGTGATTTTTGCAGTGTTTGTGATCCTGCTTCCATTGTTCCTTGTGGATATTATGGGACAGGGGGCACCCTATTTTTGCAAACTGATCTGCCCGGCAGGAACACTGGAGGGCGGACTGCCACTGGTTCTTTTGAATAAATCCATGCGCAGTGCACTGGGCTGGCTGTACATATGGAAGAACGTGATCCTGATCATAACGATCATTCTCTCCATTTTAATCTACCGTCCTTTCTGCAAATATATCTGTCCTTTGGGAGCACTTTATTCTATCTTTAATCCTGTTTCCCTGTATAAATACAGAGTGGATAAAGATAAGTGTATAAAATGCGGAAAATGTGCAAAAGCCTGCCAGATGATCGTTGACCCTGTGGAAAACTCCAACAGCCCGGAATGTATTCGCTGTGGAAGATGCCGCAAAGTCTGTCCGACAGATGCAATTCAGTGTGGAATCAGGAGAAAACCACAATCATGAAGAAAATAAAATGATATCAGAGACATGTATAGAACTGTCATCAGTCAAAATTATTCGGGTTCAGCCATGAGGCTATGAATAAAAAGATTGATAATAACAGATATGGAAAGGGGACACCTGACAGATTATAAAAGTAGTCTGTCAGGTGTTTTTGTATATTTTTGTTGAAAAATGTACAAAAATATCGAAATATATATAAAAAACTGGTAAAATCATATTGTGAAAATACAGAACAGAAAATGAGGTGACTGTATGGCAAAGAAGAGAAAAAAACCGAAGATGGAATTCCGCTATTACCAGATGCCTGCCGGAAGTCCGATCCTGGCTCTTCTGGGGCAGAAGTGGGTTCAGAATTATGGAAATGATGTGGATTATCTTCATTTTCATAATTATCTGGAGATTGGTTTCTGTTACGAAGGGGATGGAGTTATGGCGTTTGGTGAGGCTAAAATGCGGTTTTCGGGAAGAGAATTTACGGTGATTCCACCCAATTATGCTCATACGACTAACAGTGATCTGGGTACGGTCAGTAAATGGGAGTATCTTTTCATAGATGTGGAAGGTTTCATGAAAAAATTTCTGAACAATCCGGTAAAGGCTGAAAAAATGATTCAGAGAATATATTCTAAGGCTTTATTTCTGAAAGAGAATGAGTCCCCCTCTATAGCTGCAAAAATTCTTAAGATCATGAATATCATGCGTGAGGGAGAAGAATTTTATATTGAAGAATCCAGTGGAGTTCTTGCGGCATTACTAGTAGAAATTGCCAGACTGAACCGGGTTTCACCGGAAGACAGGGTGGAAGAGGAAACAGGGAAACTTACAAATATGATCACCCGTGTACTGGATTTTGTTTCTTATCACTATATGGAGGACATTCGGATTGAGGACCTGGCGAAAATCTGTCACATCAGTGAAACTCATTTCAGAAGAGTGTTTACATCGCATATGAAGGTAAGTCCTCTGGAGTATATTAATTCTGTGCGGATTCATACTGCCTGTGAATTTCTGCAGAAAACAGATATACCGGTGGCAGATATTGCGCACAAATGTGGTTTCACGACCAATTCAACGTTTAACCGGAACTTCAGACAGATAATGGGAGTGACTCCGGTTGAATGGAGAAAGCGGCCGGAGAATTATGAACAGCAGCTTTTGGATTTCGATATTCATTCAGAGGAAGGATGGTAAAAAAGTTATGAACTATAAGATTGTGGAGCAGGTATCAAGAAAGAAAAAGAGTATGTCCGGAGTCCTGCGTGTGGTAATGATTATTTTTGCAGTGCTTTTTGTGGTTATGGGAATCACGATTTCCCAGGCATTTATGCTTCCGGGATTTCTGCTTGCAGGGCTGTATTTTGTCTTTGATATATTCAGTCAGAAGGATTATGAATACATGATGGAAAACGGTCAGTTTGAAATAGATGTGATCTATGGCAAGAAGTATCGCAAAACAGCTCATATACTGGAACTGAGTAATCTGGAGACAGTGGCACCGCACTGGCATGAAAGTGTTGCAAGGTACAAAAAGAATGGTGGAACGGAGAAGCTGAAAAAATACGATTATACCTCTTATGATGAAGATACTCCTTATTATACAATGATCATCCGGGAAGACGGGCACAAAATAAAACTGCTTCTTGATCTTAATGAGGAACTGCTTCATGCGATGAAAACACAATATCCTGAAAAAGTCTATTTTGCATAAAATGAATTAAAAACTGTGAAATATGTACAAAAATTGAACGGAAAATTTATGAAATAATAACAAAGGTCATTTTTAAAGACAAAAATATATATTTTTTTGTCCATGAAAGTGGCCTTTGTTATTAAAATTACATAGTAAAAACATAGTAAATGAGAAAGTGAACAAAAAATATATTTTTAAATATTTTTAATAGTGCAAAATACATAAAATGGTCGAAATTGCACATTATGTGTGCGGTTATGCAAACTATACCTGAAAATCGGATGCTATAATCAACTTACAAGCGATTCGGAAGAAAGAATAAGCTTAATAAAGGAGGATATAAATATGAGAAAAAAATTACTCGCAGTATTAATGACCGGTGCTATGGTAGCATCCTTTGCAGGATCAGCTACAGCTGTTTTTGCGAAATCTGATGATGACAACAAGTTAACTGTATGGGCGTGGGATCAGAACTTCAACATCAAATCCATGCAGATCGCAGCAGATCAGTATGCAAAAGATCATGAGGGATTTTCTGTAGATATCGTAGAGACATCTTCTGATGACTGCCAGACTAAACTGACAACAGCAGCAAATGCAGGCGATTACAGCACACTTCCTGATATCGTTCTTATGCAGGACAACAGCTATCAGAAATATCTGAAGAGCTATCCGGATGCATTCACAGATCTGAAAGATATCAACATTAACTGGGATGATTTTGGTAAACTGAAACAGTCCTATTCCATGGTAGATGATACACACTATGGTGTTCCGTTTGATAATGGTGCTGTTATTGCATGCTATCGTACAGATATCCTTGACGAGGCAGGATATACTATTGATGATCTGACAGATATCACATGGTCCAAGTTCATGGAAATCGGTAAAGATGTTCATGAAAAAACCGGAAAATATCTTCTTACAAGTGAAGCTACAGGTGGCGATACTCTGATGATGATGATGCAGTCCTGCGGAGCTAACTTCGTAAACGAAGATGGCGAAGCTTACATCGTAGGCAATGAAGTTGCAGAGAAATGCATCAATCTTTATGTAGATCTGGTTAAGAATGACGTTGTTAAACTTGTAAATAACTGGGATGAATATATCGCTACTATTACAGGCGGTGAGGCAGCAGGTATTGTAAATGGTAACTGGATCACAGCTACTCTGATGTCTACAGAAGATCAGAAGGGTCTGTGGCAGATCACAACAATGCCTAAAGTAGACGATGTTGATACAGCTACAAACTATGCAAACAATGGTGGATCTTCCTGGTATGTTACATCCAACTGCCAGAATGTAGAACTTGCAGAAGATTTCCTTGCAAGTACATTTGGTTCCAGCACAGATTTCTATGATGCAATCCTTCCGGAAGCAGGTGCAATCTCCTGTTATCTGCCGGCAGGTGAATCTAAGGTTTACAACGAGCCAAATGAATTCTTTGGTGGACAGCCAATCTTCTCCACAATTGTAGAATACTCTTCTCATATTCCGGAGTTCACAAAAACACCGTATCATTATGAAGCAAGAGAATGCGTCAACACAGCAGTTGTAAATATCGTAAACGGCACACCTGTAGAAGATGCCCTTCAGGAAGCTCAGGATACTCTGGCATTCAAGATGACTGAATAAATTCTGATCGCAGGATCAGATGATGTCAGGATTGCGGGAACAGTGAAACTGTGAAGCAATCTGTAGACAGTGATTAAGTGAATGAAAACAGGTAAGTGCGGGGGACTGCCAGCAGTCCCCCATCTTACTGCAAAGAGTTGGTAATTGTCCGGCAAAATGCCGAACAGTTACAGAGTTTTTTGAAAGGAGGAGTTCACGTGAATTCTAAGAAAAAAGGTATGTCTCTGCTTGGCAAGCAGAGGGCAGCAGGATGGACGTTCCTGGCTCCTGCAACTATCATGATCGCGATCATGAGCTTTTATCCAATGATACGTGCATTTATCATTTCCCTGCAGACCGGAGCCGGAGCAAATATGAGATTTGCAGATCCGATCTTCAGCAACTATAAACGTATTCTGGCAGACAAGGTATTTCAGCAGTCTATTGTAAATACATTCCTGTATCTGATCATTCAGGTGCCGATCATGCTGATACTGGCAATTCTTCTGGCACAGCTTCTGAATAACAAAGATTTGAAATTTAAGGGATTTTTCCGTACCTGTGTATTTCTTCCATGTGCGACATCCCTGGTATCCTATTCATTGATCTTCCGTTCCATGTTTGCTACAGATGGTCTGATCAACAGTATTCTGATCAAACTTGGAATCTTATCTACCGGCTATAATTTTCTGGGGAATTCCGCCAGTGCCAAGATTGTAATTATCCTTGCGCTGATCTGGAGATGGACCGGATATAACATGGTATTCTATCTGGCAGGACTTCAGAATATTGAATATTCTGTATATGAAGCAGCAAAGATTGATGGCGCCAATGGCTGGAAGACTTTCTGGAAGATTACTGTTCCGCTTCTGAAACCGACAATTATCATGACATTTATCATGTCAATTAATGGTACACTGCAGTTGTTCGATGAGTCTGTCAACCTGACAAAGGGTGGACCGGCAAACTCAACAATCACAATGTCCCACTATATTTACAACACATGTTTTATTAACGTACCAAACTTTGGATATGCAGCAGCAATGTCATTTATCATATTCATTATGGTAGCTGTACTTGCATTTATTAATTTGAAAGTAGGTGATACACGTGACTAAGAAAAACAAATCAGCCATTCAGAGAAGATTGATTCCAACCTATATTTTTCTGATCATCGTGTCATTTATTTCAGTATTCCCGTTATACTGGATGATTTCAGCTGCAACTAATACATCCACAGATGTATCACGTGGACGAATTATTCCGGGAAGCCATTTTATGGAAAACTTCCGTAATCTTACATCCCAGCAGCCACTGTGGAGAGCACTTGGAAACTCCTTCTTTTATGCAATCCTTACTACAGTGATCTGTCTTCTGATCTGCTCTATCGCAGGTTACGGATTTGAAGTTTACCATGATAAGTGGAAAGACAGAGTATTTTCAATCCTGCTTCTGGCTATGATGGTTCCGCAGGTTGCAACTATGGTTCCGTTATTCAAAATGTTCTCCAAGGCAGGACTTTTGAATACAGCAGTAGGTTTTATCCTTCCGATTATTTCCACACCGTTTATGATCATGATGTTCCGTCAGAATGCCAGATCATTCCCGGTTGATATTATTGAAGCTGCACGTATTGACGGACTCAGCGAAGTAAGGATTTTCTTCCAGATGTTCATTCCTACAATGAAATCTACATATGCGGCAGCTGCTGTTATTACCTTTATGAATGCATGGAATTCTTATCTGTGGCCAAAGGTAATCATGACAGACAACAAGGCAATGACCATGCCAATGCTGATCGCCAACCTGATTACAGGTTATGTGACAGATTATGGTATGCTGATGTGCGGTGTATTGTTCTGTTCTATTCCTACAATGATCGTATTCTTTGTATTACAGAAACAGTTTGCAGAAGGTATTACCGGAGCAGTCAAATAAAAAACTGAAAAAGAAAAATATAACTTCGACCGTCTGGAAGACATTATCAATAATCTATACAGAGAGGGCGAAAGAGAACACCCGGCAGATTATGAAAAGTAATTTTGCCGGGTGTTTTTGATGCCTGTTTGGAAATTTATAGCAAGCCTCTTAATTAATATGCATTACTGCAACTATACAGAACCATATGGTTCCGAAAAGGTAGCATTATTTTATGGAATCGATATAGTATTAATAAATTTGTGGTAGGCATAACGGAAAAAGTACGGTAAAATAGTTAGAATGCGGAAAGTATTTTTCCAAAATAAAACAAAAAGGGGGAGGGCCATGTCCGAAGTAAAGAATAAGAAAAAGAAATCAAGTATTATTCAGGTCAGTATTGGTGTTCTGGCAGTTATTCTGGCTATCCTTATTATCATAATGATGGGAATTGTCTCAGATATTCAGGGAACGGCCCGTATTGTAAATTATACCGGTTTAGTCAGGGGAGAGACACAGAGACTCATAAAACTGGAACTTTCCACGCAGCAGGAAAATGAGATGATCCATGATATAAGAACTTTTATTGACGGTTTGCGAAATGGAAATGATGAATTAAATCTTGTACGTCTCAATGATGTTGATTTTCAGAATAAAATGCAGGAACTGGATGATAAATTCTCTGACCTGTATAAGAAAATTTATCTTGTGAGGTTTAAAGGGGCCAGAAACACAGATATTATTCCGGAAAGTGAGGAGTTTTTTTGTAATCTGTGATGAAGCAACAGGTCTGGCCGAAAAATATTCGCAGAAAAAAGCCACATCCTTATCATTGCTTGAAAAATATATCACAGCAGATATTGTTGTGTTGATGCTGCTGATCGGATATGAGTTTATAAAAGCAATACAGTATGCTGCAATGAACCGTCTGTTGCAGCGAAAAGTATATCTGGATGATGCGACGGGACTTCCGAACAAAAATAAATGTGAAGAATTACTGAGTGAGGAAGAACCGGATGCAGATACCGGTGTCTGCAGTTTTGATCTTAATAATCTCCGGCGTATTAATGACAGCAGAGGTCATGAAGCCGGTGATGCCTATATCCGTAGATTTGCCATCTGCCTGCGGGCTTCCATGCCGGCAGAGCAGTTTGTGGGAAGAGCAGGTGGAGATGAGTTTCTTGCAGTTACCCATGGACTGGACAGGGAACAGATGACACAGTGCCTTGAAAAGGTGCGCAGAGATATGAGAGAGGAATCCAAAGTGTATCCGGATACTCCCCTGAGCTATGCAGCAGGCTTTGCACTGGCCGGCGATTTTCCCGGAAGTACAATGAGAGAACTGTTTAACTGCGCAGACAAAAACATGTATATCAATAAGAATCATGTAAAAAGGGAAGAAGCTGCTGCAGAAAAGCATCAGGGATATCAGCTGTTAAAGCTGCTTAATCAGCATGGCAGTAATTTCTCGGATTGTCTGTACTGTGATGCCAGGATGGATACTTATCGGGCAATCCGTTCCAGTGAAAATTTTTTCCTGGCCTCTGATGGTGCATATTCCGGAGCAGTGGAACAGATCATAGAGGAACAGATTGAAAAGTCCTGTCAGGCAGATATCCGCGAAGGGCTGCAGATTTCGGAACTTCAAAAGAAGATGCATACGAAGAAAGATGTTCTGGAATATGAGTATAATATCGGAAAACAGGGGGCATATAACCGCCTGACACTGATTCCGGTGGACTGGGATGAGGACAAAAAGCTGCATCATTTTCTTCTGGCATTTGAAACCATCCGAAAGACTTCTGAAGGTCAGACAGGTGCAAAAGAGCAGCTTCAGCTCTATTATGAACAACTGAAACAGTCAATCCTGGAAAATGACAGCTATGTGGATGCGCTTCTGGAATTGTCAGATGTGATCTATACAGTAAATCTGACAAAGGATGCTCTGGAAAGAAGGATCGTACTGAATGGAAAAGAACAGAAGAGCCGGGAACTTTTTATGGACTACCCGCTTCCATGTTCTTATCGGGATTATTGCTGGGAATATGAGAAAAAAATCACCCAGGAAACAATTGCCGGTTACTGCATGACAGATAACTGTGAAAAACTTCGTAAGAGGTTTGAGAACGGAGAAACAAATATGTCTGTGGAATATTGTGCCCGCGAAGATGATGGAAGTATCCGCTGGGTACAGAAAACAGTTCTTATGACCAGGATGGTGGTGTTTGATACAGAAATCCTTGTGGAGGTGCCTATGATTTATGCGATCATTCTGCTGCAGGATACCACACAGAGACATGAACGGGATGAGCAGGAACAGGCACGCCTTCAGGCCGCATTCAATGAGATGCGTGCCGAGAGCAGGGCAAAAACCAATTTCCTCAGCCGTATGAGCCATGATATCAGAACACCTTTGAATGGTATGATTGGTCTGTTAAAGATTGATGAGACCCATTTTGAGGATAAGGCACTGATACAGGAAAATCATAAAAAGATGAAGATAGCAGCGGATTATTTGCTTTCCCTTATCAATGATGTTCTGCAGATGAGTAAAATAGAGGAAGGTCATATTGTTCTGACTCATGAATATATCTGCCTCAAAGATCTGGTCTATGAGATTGAGAGTATTATCACTCACAAGGCAGCAGATGAGGATATTCAGTGGATTTATGAGAAAAATAAGGAGGATGTTCCTTATCCTTATGTCTATGGAAGCTCACTGCATCTTCGCCAGATTTTTCTGAACATCTATGGAAACTGTATTAAGTATAACCGGCCGGGAGGAAAGATCACTACGGTAATGGAGGCTGTAGATGTACATGATGGAATCTGTACATACAGATGGACGATTTCTGATACAGGTATAGGGATGAGTCCGGAGTTCCTGAGTCATATTTTTGATCCGTTCTCACAGGAAAAAACAGATGCCCGTAGTGTTTATCAGGGAACCGGTCTGGGAATGGCGATCGCCAGGGGATTGATTGAGCAGATGAATGGAAGTATTGAAGTGACAAGTCAGGTGGGAGTTGGGTCTGTGTTTGTCATTACCATTCCCTTTGAAATTGCCCAGAAACAGAAAAAGGATGAGGAACTTGCAGAGAAATATGATATTCGTGGATTGCATCTGCTGGCAGCCGAGGATAATGAGCTTAATGCAGAAATCGTAGAAATGCTGCTGACAGATGACGGTGCGAAGGTTACAGTTGTAAAAAACTGGAAGACAGGCAGTGGAGCACTTCGAAAGTAATCCTCCGGGAACCTTTGATGCCATATTGATGGATGTTATGATGCCTGTTATGGATGGTATTGCAGCAACAAAAGCTATACGTGCCATGGACAGGGCAGATGCAAAAACAATTCCGATTATTGCAATGACTGCAAATGCATTTGAGGAAGATGCAAAAAGATGTCTTGCAGCCGGCATGAATGCACATCTGGCAAAACCTTTCCAGATAGAAGACGTGGAAAAAGCCATTGTGGAGTGCTGTGGAAGGTGATGTCATTTGTAAGGTCTGTTGTTATGAGTAAATTATCATAAATAGAGTTAAAAGTCCGGATGACGAAAATATGAGTAGAGAAAGGGGTAAGTCACAGAACTGAGAGTCCATCACATGAAGGCTGATAAGACTGATTGCTGAAAGAGTTTTCTCTGAGATTGGGCTACTGACATAGAATAAGAGAAGGTGCAAATCATAGAAATGTGGTTTGCACCTTCTTTTTTGCGTTCATCCACTGCAGAATTAATTGGATTAAGATACATTATTTACGAGGATTGCTATAAGCAAATTATTTTTGAGGGTTGCCATGGATTTTACGGAAGGCAGCAGTACTCTTACGTTCGATGATATCATAAGGAAATAATATTTTTAAATGCTTTTCATGACCGCCCTCAATACGGTCAATCAGTATTTTGGCTGCCATTTTTCCCATTTCATCAAGAGGAATGTGTGCTGTTGTTAATGAGGGAATCAGATATTGTGCTGTATCGATATCATCAATGCTGGCAACGGATACATCTTCGGGAATGCGAAGACCGTATTCCTTGATAGCTTTCATTGCACCGATTGCCGTAATATCATCAGCACAGAAGAAAGCAGTTGCATCACAGCCGCTTTTAAGAAGATGGCAGACACCTTTGTATCCCTCTTCTGTGGAATGAACAATGTTAGAGACGTATTTGGGACTGACAGAAATATCTGCATCTGTCAATGCAGAACAGTATCCAACATACCGGTTTTCATTCTGTGTTTCGCCGATGTAAGCGATTTTTCTATGACCCTGTTCTATAAGGCGGGTTACGACATCATAACTGATTTGTGTTCCATCACAGATAATCTGATCATATTTTGCATCCAGATTATTCAGACCGGAATAAACAACATACTGAAAATGTTTTTTCAGAAATTTCAGAAGTTCTTTATCACAACGACCTAAAACGGCAATGCCGTCAATATCATTGCTGGCAATTAACTGTAGAGTAAAAGGATCATCGATATCAAAAGCAGAAAATGTGTACTTTAAAATATAGTTATGACGGAATGCTTCCTGTTCAATATTTTTGGCCAATGTAGAGAAGAAATAATCAGATGCTCCATCCGGAACCCGTGCAAAGAGACAGGCAATAGAACGAAATGGTTCTGTGGAAGATGAATCAGGTTCTACAGTATTTTTTTTGAATGTCTTGGAATATAATTGGTACGTTTGGCTATTTCCCATATACGGTCTTGAACTTCCCTGCTCACGGGGCTATTAGTACTTTGATTGATTACACGTGAGACTGTTGAAATCGATACGCCTGCTTCTGCTGCAATTTCTCTCAACGTCATAGGAGACCTCCTTTCTTGGGGCGCAGTGATTTTATGATACTTATGTCAGAACCAGGATGTCAGATTGCTGTATGAATTTACAGCTATATTGTTAACACAAGTATAGTTGATTCAAAGACAAAAATACAGATGCAATATAAGAAATGTATGAAAATATAAAGCAAACGTTTGCTGATAAATGAAGTGAATTTTTTTTAGTACATGATAAGATAAAATATAGAATCTATAGAATGTATTAAAAAATGGGGGAAATAAAATGGAAGAAAAAACAAAAAGTAAAGGATATGTACTGCGAAAATTATTTTTTGCATGTCTGTATCTCAGCACATTTACTTTCGGCGGCGGTTATGTAATTGTTACTTTGCTGAAAGAAAAATTTGTGGATCATTATAACTGGATCGAAGAAGATGAAATGCTGGATCTGGTTGCGATCGCCCAGTCTTCACCTGGAGCGATTGCAGTAAACGGAGCGATTATTGTGGGGTATAAGCTTGCCGGCATACCGGGAATGCTGGTATCTGTCATTGGAGCGATCATTCCTCCGATGGTGATCTTATCTGTTATTTCTGTATTTTATGATGCGTTTTGTTCCAATTATTATATTGCGGCATTATTAAAAGGAATGACTGCGGGAGTTGGAGCAGTTATTATGTCTGTAGTGTATGATATGGGGAAAAATGTTGTAAAGTCAAAGGACTGGGTTAATGTGGTGATCATGATCATCAGCTTCTGTCTCAGCTATTTCCTGAATGTTAACATTATCTATATAATACTTTTGGTAGCTGTATTTGGAATGGTACGGACAATAGTAAAAGGAGGCAGAGATAAATGATCTATATTCAGCTTTTTTTAAGTTTCCTCCAGGTCGGGGCATTGAGTTTTGGAGGAGGATATGCCGCAATGCCGCTGATACAGGAACAGGTGGTGAATCTGCACAGCTGGCTTTCAATGAGCGAATTTACGAATCTGATAACGATCGCTGAAATGACGCCGGGACCGATTGCAGTAAACTCTGCTACTTTTGTAGGGATGCAGATAGCGGGAATCTTAGGTGCAATAATTGCTACATTGGGATGTATTCTTCCATCCTGTATTATTGTAACCTTGCTGGCATATGTTTATATGAAGTATCAGAATATGTCCTTACTTCAGGGAACACTGGCATCTCTCAGACCGGCAGTTGTATCGATGATCGCCAAAGCAGGGGTAACGATTTTAATTTCTGCATTTTTCATTGATGGTACTGTAAATCTTATACGCCAGAATGTATGTGTGGAAATGATCATATTTTTTGTGATTGCGTTGGTACTGCTTCGTAAATTTAAAATAAATCCTATACTTGCAATGGTTTTGTGTGGTGTGGCAAATGTAGTTTTGAGCGCTGTAAAAAAAGCGTAAGTCACTATATGATAAGGCAAACGTTTGTGTAATGACGAATTTATCATATAAAATATCCCTGTCCGAAGCCGGTTATATGCTTTGGACAGGGATATTTTTTTCTGAAAAACAGAAGTTTATTCGATCAGAGAAATCTCAAGATGATATGTTTTTTCTTTGCCTGGTTCCAGTGTAAGGATGCTGTGTTTGTGAGCGAAAACATCATCATCCTGATGGAAGATAGCAGAACCGTTCCATGGTTCCAGACAGAGAAATGAAGCCTTTCCTCCAATCGGTGTCCAGATTGCAAGGGATTCAAAATCAGGATAGTACATGGATACGCCTTTTCCTGTTACTGCATTTACGAAAGAAACACGATGTGAGTTGGTGTGCTCAAAAAAAACAGCATCCTGGTCGAACATTGGAATTGTGAGAGGAAGTACATTGCCCTCTGCCTTTTGAGATACTTTGTGGTCAAAATTAAATTCCAGATTCTTCAGATCATATTCATAGGAAACAAAATCCTCTTCTTTTTCAAATTTCAGAATACAATTTTCAAGGTTTTCTCCGTCATTGACAGGACACATAAAACCAGGATGTGCACCCAGGTGATAGTACATAGGCTCTGTATCTTTATTTGTGACTGTATAGTCCATAGACAGGGTGCTTCCGTTCAGATGGTAGGACAGGCGGAGCTCAAAATCATAAGGATAGTGTTTTTGTGTCTCTTCATTTGCTTTCAGCAGAAAAGTAACAGAGTTTTCAGTCTGTTCAGTTACTTCAAACTCGGATTCTTTACAAAATCCATGTTTGGGCATTGGGTATATATGATCTTTGATGACTGTTTCTCCATTGCGGACATTTCCTATTGTAGGAAAAAGAAGGGGAGAGGAACGAAGCCAGTAGGCCGGATCAGAATTCCATATATATTCCTTTCCTGTTGGACTGGAGTAGGAATTTAATTCGGCGCCAAGTGTGTTTAAAAGTACGTGGTAATCATCAGACTGTAATTTGATCTGCATAGTAAAACCCTCCATAATAAATTTTATAGCAATTCTCGTAAATGCATTATATTAGAGGATTGCTATAGTAAGATAAGCGTATCACAAAAACGAGGTAATGGGAATAAAAGTTGGACAATCGTTTTCGTTGAAATTGGAGGAACCAAATGCGGATCGGCAAACCTGCAATGGAAGCTAATCCGCTTTGCCACAAGCTGGGCTACTACTATGGAAGATACACAGAAACTGATTCAGATTCTGGAAAAATAATAAGAGAAAAATCAATAGTCAGTTGATTTAGGCAGTATCAGGGCAATGGTACTGCCTTTTTCGCTGCTCTGGGTTACTTTTACCTGGCCGTTGTGCTGTCTGGCAATCTCGCTTACAAGAGCAAG
>ENA-OQBD01000406-OQBD01000406.1-human-gut-metagenome-genome-assembly--contig:-NODE-406-length-23652-cov-2.718130_pt1 | contig 23652 bp, 13 predicted proteins | sample MGYA00242742_ERZ504543 | MGnify/ENA primary metagenome ERZ504543 (study PRJEB26092, sample SAMD00036239) | human gut metagenome | host: Homo sapiens | study: EMG produced TPA metagenomics assembly of...
CCTTCCGAGGGAAATTATTACTTGGGCGACCAAGAGGTAGGACACTTGAAAGAGAAAGAGCGTACGCAGGTCCGTAAGGGAAACATCGGTTTCGTGTTCCAGAGCTTCAACTTGATAGACGAGTTGAACGTTTTTGAGAACGTGGAGCTGCCGTTGACTTATCTAAAGATCAAGGCGTCGGAGCGTAAACAGATGGTAACGGATATCTTGAAACGAATGAATATCAGCCACCGTGCGGCTCACTTCCCTCAGCAACTCTCCGGAGGTCAGCAGCAACGTGTGGCGATCGCCCGTGCGGTAGTTTCCAACCCGAAGATTATCTTGGCCGATGAGCCAACGGGTAATTTGGATTCCAAGAACGGTGCCGAGGTTATGCAGCTGCTCACCGAGCTGAATAAGGAGGGAACGACGATCGTAATGGTGACGCACTCCAAGCACGACGCGGGTTTCGCTCACCGTGTGATCAATTTATTCGACGGTAGCGTTGTTTCTTCCGTCAGTGAATTTATTTAGTCAACATGACATAAACACATACACACAAGAGTTTTTTATAAGCTAATTGGCCTGTGAAGGTCGGTTAGCTTTCAATTTAACTTAAATATAAATCGATGAGACAGCTATATTATACAATCCGTTATTTACTTCGAGGCCGAGGGGGAAATGTGATCAAGGTTCTGTCCTTGACACTAGGACTTGGAGTGGGATTGATCCTGTTCGCTAGGGTCGCTTTTGAATTGAGCTTCGATACATTCTTTGACCAAGTGGAAGATTTGTATAGCGTGCATGTGCGATACAATGATGATAAGGCGGGAGAGGAAGATGAGTCTCGTATCATCTTTGCCCCGATCCCGGAGGCTTTGCGGCAAGAGTTCCCCGAGATACAGTACGCGACGGTTTGCCGGAGAAGGTACGGGGCCGTATTGTATCATGGTGAGGATCGGTTCAAGCCCCGTTTGATGATGGCGGATTCCCCTTTTTTTCCGTACGATGGGAATCAAGGTGCTAAGGGGGGATGACCGTTTGTTGGGAATCGAAGATCAAGTTTTCTTATCGGAAAAAATGGCTGAACGTATATTTGGCAAGGAAGATCCGATCGGGAAACAACTGCTGTACGGAAAAAACTATCCTTATACGGTGGCCGGGATATTCCGTGACATACCGGAAAATAGTCATTTACGTTTTGACGCTGTCGCTTCTTTCATTAATATGAAAACCCAGTTCGGTGCCTATGCCGGTTGGGGTGCCGACGATAGTTATCTGGGCTATATCCGCCTGAAACCGGGTGTGGTCCCGGAACAAATCAATCAGAAGATACCGGCTTTATTGCCTAAATATATAGATGTAGAAAGGGAGAGGAAACAAGGTTTTGAGATGGAGCTTTATATCAAGCCGGTCTCGGAGATATATACGCAAAGTATCGAGGTGAAGCGGATGGTGGTGATCATGAGCGTACTGGCTTCGCTTTGTTATTCGTGGCGGCGATGAATTATATCTTGAACTCGGTATCTTCTCTGCCGATCCGGGCGAGATCCGTAGGAGTACACAAATGTAATGGAGCTTCCAGCAAGGACATTTTCAATATGTTCTTGTTTTGAGACTGGCGGCTTTATTTGTAGTGGCCCTCGTATGTATGGCATTGCTTTTATTCGCTTTCCGGGAATATGTAGCGGATATGGCGGCTGTTCCTACTTTGGGCACTTTATTGAATGCGCAGACTATATGGCTTCCTGCGATCATGATCTTGGCTATATTCATTTTGTCCGCCTTGCTACCGGCCCGTTTGTTCAGCGTTATCCCGGTTACCCAAGTATTCCGGGTATCTACTTCGGGTAAGCAGGGATGGAAGCGGAGTTTGCTCTTTATCCAGTTTGGGGGGATAGCGTTTGTCATTACATTATTGGTGATCGTGTTATTGCAATATGATCGGCTAATGAATAATGATTTGGGATATGATCCGGAAAATATAGTGTATGCCTCCTTGGATAATATGGACGATCAGAAGACGGCCAAACTTACCGCCGAGTTCAAGAAGTTACCTTATGTCACGGCTACGGGATTTTCGTCCATGGACATTCTAAGTGGTTATGGTGGTTTCCCTATTCTGGTAATGAGAAAAACTGGCTGTTTACGGCCCGGCAGGTAAACTATAACGCCGATTATCTCTCTCTGATGAAAATCCCCTTGCTTGAGGGGCAACCACTAAAAGGTGACGGGGATATCTTAGTGAATGAGTCATTCGTGAGTAAACGTGGATGGACGGATGGTGCGATCGGTAAATATATTTATGATGATGAGGGTAATTTAAAGGGGAAAAAATAGTGGGTGTCACCCGCGATTTCATGGTGAATTCCTTCTTCACTCCTCAATTACCGGTCATCATGTTTGGTAGTGACCGGATGAGTTATTGTAACTTTACGGTTCGTGTCTCCGAGCTAACCCCGGAATATTTGCGGGAAATGAATGATCGGATCGCAGAACTATTTCCGGATGAGGATGTCGGTTTTACGGTGCTGAAAACGATCATAGAGTCTCAGTATGAGGGAACCCGTCATTTCCGTGACGGTGTCTTTGTTGCCTCGATCGCTATCTTGCTGATCACCTTAATGGGATTATTAGGATATATTACGGACGAGATGCACCGTAGGAGCAAGGAGATAGCGATTCGCAAGGTGAATGGAGCGACGGCCCCGAATATTTTACGTCTTTTATCTAAGGACGTTTTGGTCACGGCTTTCCCGGCTATCCTTTTAGGAGTGATCGCCTCACGAGTCGTAGGAGAGAGCTGGTTGAGGCAATTCGCGGATAAGATACCGCTGACTGTTTTTATTTTCATATCTACGGCTCTACTGGTTCTGGCGATCATCTGGGGATGCGTGATCCTGAAATCTTGGAATATCGCCAATGAGAATCCGGTCCGTAGCATTAAGAACGAATAATATAATAGGTAATATAAATCGCGTATGAAAACTATTTTGAGGAATCTCTTGAGCGTATTGCGCCGTTTCAAGATGGCGACACTTTTAAATGTATTAGGACTATCTGTGGCTTTTTCCGCTTTCATCTTGATTATGATGCAAGTGGACTATGACCGGAATTTTGACCGAGGCATAAAGGATGTGGATCGGATATTCCGGGTAGAGGTGGCTTATGAGAGTGGAACGAAACAGGCTATTATAAACCGTCCGTTAGCGGAAGCTTTTATCCGATCATCACCGCATATTCTGGCCGGTTCGTTATTGGATCCTTGGGGAGAGGGCGCTTTCTTTTATACGGAGGAGAACGGTGTCCGGAATAATTTCAAGGAGCGATGGATGCGTGTATTTCCCGAGTATGCGGATATATTTACGTTTGATATGTTGGACGGCAGTGCCGATAAATTGAAAGAACCCAATATGGTATTACTTCCGCTAAGTCTATCGAGCAAGCTTTTCGGCAATCAATCCGCGGTGGGTAAGCAGTTGCATATGGCTAATTCGAAAGGTGTTTTCACCGTTGGAGGAGTGTATCGGGATTTCCCGGATAACTCATCCGTGGGGAATAGCATCTATTACCAATTAAATCCGAAAGAGAATTTCCAGAACTTTGGCAATTGGAATTATATGTTTTACGTCCGTTTGGATGATCCGGCGAACGCTTCCGGCTTGTTCGAGAATTTCAAGGCGCATTTCGATGTATCTACCTTATCGAAAGATTTCTCTTGGGAAGGAGGTGGAATGTCTTTGGTCTTGAACCCTCTGACGGAGGTGCATTTCGACTCCGGGGTCACTTACGATAATGCTCCGAAGGCAAGTAAATCTACTATGCTTGTCTTATTTGCGATCGCCATCGTGATCGTCGTGATTGCCGGTATTAATTTCACGAACTTCAGTACGGCGCTTACGCCCATGCGTATCAAGAGCATAAATACGCAAAAAGTATTGGGTGGCGAGGTCTCGGTGATCCGTATGTCTCTGATTCTGGAGGCTATCGTGATCAGTGTTCTCTCTTTCCTGTTGGCGTTGCTTTGGGTCTCTTTGTTTGCCGGCACAACCTTATCCGCGCTGATCGACGCTCGGATTGCCTTGATGGATTATCCGTTGTTGTTGGGGGCTACGGCATTGATCGCGATCGCTACCGGTTTGTGCGCCGGGTTGTATCCCGCTTATTATATGACCTCTTTTTCTCCGGCCTTGGTATTGAAAGGAAGTTTCGGTCTGTCACCAAAAGGTCGCCAGATGCGTAATGTCTTGATTGGCGTGCAGTATGTGGCTTCATTTGGGTTGATTATTGGGGCGGTATTCATGTATTTGCAGAATTATTATATGCAGCACGCCCCGTTAGGCTATGATAAGGATGAGATTATCGTTACCGATCTGAACGCTAAACTCTGGAAAAGCCATGAGGCTTTCGTGAGCCAGGTGAAATCTTTCTCGGGCATCGATGACGTGACGTTCGCCGAGCCTCTTCTCTCCAGCAGTGACCAGTACATGGGGTGGGGACGTGAGTATCAAGGCAGAGAGATCAGTTTTCAATGCCTGCCGGTAGATCCTTCTTTTCTAAAGGTGCTAGGGATACAAGTAAATGAAGGCCGCGACTTTCGGGAGGAAGACGCTAACAATCCTTATGGGGCTTATATTTTTAATGAGCGTGCGCGTGCCGCCTATGAAATGGAGGTGGATGCGATGATTGACAGCGCAAAGATCGTCGGTTTCATACCGGACGTGAAATTCGCCTCTTTCCGTACGGAGATAGCGCCCATGGCGTTTTTCGTATGGGGAACACGTAATTGGGGGAGTCGTCCTAACTGGGCATATATCAAGGTGAAGGCGGGATCAGACTTGCGGGCAGCCATGGATCATGTGCGATCGGCCGTGCGAACATTCGATCCGGAGTATCCCTTCAATATCCGTTTTTTCAATCAGGTGTTGAATGATTTGTATAAGAAAGAGGGGAATCTGAGTTCCTTGATCACCTTGTTCGGGCTATGCGCTATTTTCATCTCTATCGTAGGGGTCTTTGGCTTGGTGGTTTTCGATAGCGAGTACCGGAAGAAAGAGATCGGTGTTCGCAAGGTGCTGGGCTCTACCACGGGCGAGATTATCGTGATGTTCAACAAGACGTACATACGTATTTTATGTATCTGCTTTGTGCTGGGCGCTCCGGCTGCGGGCTATGCGGTGCATCGCTGGCTAGAGAATTTCGCTTATAAGACCCCGATGTATTGGTGGGTTTATCTGATAGCCTTCGCTCTTGTCTCGATCATCACGATATTGACTGTCACCTTCCAGAACTGGCATGCGGCGAACGAGAATCCGGTACATAGTATCAAGAATGAATAGGCGGTAGTCTCCAACCCTAAGATGATCTTGGCCGATGAGCCAACGGGTAATTTGGATTCCAAGAACGGTGCCGAGGTCATGCAACAATAAAATAGAGTAAGTCATGAAAACAATCATACGTAATTTCATCAATGTATTAACACGTTTCAAGGTAGCTACCATTTTGAATGTAGCGGGATTGGCGGTCGCTTTCGCTGCTTTTATCGTGATTTTGATACAGGTAAATTTTGAGTGGATGTTTGATCGTTGCCACCCGACTTCCGATCGTATTTATCGGGTAGAGCTAACACCTGCGGTCGGGCTCAATACGATCTTATCCCGCGGATTGGTTGAGGCAGTTATCCAATCTTCTCCACATATTGAGGCTGGAACATTGTTAACCCCTTCTTTCGGGGAGATTTATTTGACAACTGAGAAAAAAGTATGGAGAACGGTGGGATTTGAAGAGACCATAACAACCTGTCATCCGACTTTACCTTCTATCTTCCAATTTCCACTCATCGAAGGTGATCTTAATTGCTTGGATGAGCCGGAAAAGGTTATGATCCCTGAAATTTGGGCGATGAGGCTTTTCGGGAAAGGAGTTTCAGCGGTCGGTAAATCATTACATGCGGAGCAAGCGGTATGGACGAAATCGCAAACTCTTTTTACGATAGGGGCGGTATATAAAGATTTTCCGGATAATACGCAGCTAAAGAATGTGATCTATACGTCGATTGATCCGGATTACGAGATCAATAATTTCGACGCAAGTAACTGGATCTGTTATCTATTGCTGGATCAATCCTCTTCAGCGGGAGGAGTGATGGATAGTTTTAACCGGCATTTTGATTTCTCTAAAATAGGGCGGCCGGAGGTTCGGGTTCAGTTAGTCCCGCTTACCGATATTTATTATTTGGATGAACCTAACAATTATAGCATGTCTCGGAAAGGGAATCTTGAGGTAACTGTCTTGCTTTTAGGATTAGCTATATTGATCATTTTTGTAGCCGCTATAAATTTTACGAATTTCAGTACGGCGTTGACGCCTTTGCGTGTCCGTAGTATCAATACCCAAAAGGTTTTGGGTAGCTCGTATCGTATCTTGAGGGGCTCTTTACTAATCGAGGCTGTTCTGATAAGCCTTATCGCATGGTTGATCGGTTTATGGATAGTATGGGGACTTGACCGAACAGTAGCTTTACCTTTTCTTGAGGCGGATTTGGATTTTTCAGTTAATATTCCGGTAATTGTTGTTTCTGGATTGATCGCTATGTTGACAGGTATAATCGCAGGTTTATATCCTTCTTATTATGTGACCTCTTTTCCTCCGGCTTTGGTTCTGAAGGGAAGTTTTGGACTTTCTCCAGTCGGTAGGAAATTACGGATGGTTTTGATTGGTTTCCAGTTTGTAGTATCTATCCTGTTGATTATACTGTCTTGTTTCATGGGGATTCAAAGTCATTATATTCGGAATTTTTCTTTGGGTTTTGATAAGGACGCGATTGCGATCGTGGAGTTGAATCCGACTCTATACGATAAGCATCATACAACTTATGTGGACCGTTTGAAGGGATATCCCGGCATTGAAGATGTAGCTTTCTCTACGGCGAAAGTCGGGGCGGGCGATAATTATAGTTATAATACCGTGACTTATAAAGATCAAGAATTTACCTATTTCAATATTAGGGTCTCTTCTAATTTCTTTCAGGTCATGGGGATATCAGTGGCCGAGGGGCGCGAATTCTCAAAAGCAGATGAAGGATCGGAAAATGTCGTTTACATATTTAACCGTGCGGCACATATTGGCGCGAATATGAAAGAAGGAGATAATTTTCACGATGGCCGTATTATAGGCTTCACGGATCATGTCAAATTCACGTCGCTCCGGGATGGAGAAAACAATATCGCGTTCTCTTGCATGAGTTCGGAAAAAAACGATGCCTGTTTCTTACATTCGATTAAAAGCGGGTACGGATATGTTCGCCGCCGTGGATTATATCCGAGAGACCTTGAAAGGGCTAGATTCTGCTTACCCTTTTGATGTAGAGTTCTATGATGAGATATTCGACAATCTATATCATAAGGAAGATGCCTTACGAGATATGATAACTGTTTTTGGACTTTTGGCTATTATACTTTCATTGGTTGGGGTATTTGGCTTGGTCGTATTTGATACGCAATATAGGAGAAAGGAAATAGGTATTCGCAAAGTACATGGAGCTACAGTAGGAGAGATCTTGCGGATGTTCAATAAATCGTATGTGAGGACGTGATAGTCTGTTTCGTGATCGCGGCTCCGGTTGCATTGGCTTGGCGTAGAGAAATGGTTGGAGAATTTTGCTTATAAAACACCGGTTTATGGTTGGGTGTTTTTACTGGCTTTAGTCGTCGTTTGCTTTATTACATTGTTGACTGTCTCTTTCCAATGTTGGCGTGCGGCGAACGCGAATCCGGTGGATAGTATTAAAACGGAATAATAAATGAAACTATAATAAAATGAAAACGATTATTCGAAACTTTCTAAGTGTGTTGAGGCGGTTTAAAATGGCGACCGCATTGAACGTAGCCGGTCTTGCGGTTGCTTTCGCCGCTTTTATCGTGATTTTGATACAGATTAATTTTGAGCGGACTTTTGACCGTTGCCATCCTACGTCCGGGCGGATTTTTAGGGTGGACTTGACCATTCCGGGTACTTTCGGGACAATATTACCCCGTGCCTTTGTGGAGGCTGTCATCCAATCTTCCCCGCATATAGAGGCGGGTACATTGTTGACTCCTTCTTTTGGCCAGAATGGTGTTTATCTCTCGGTGGATAGAAACGGGCAACCGTTTGGGTTTAAGGAAATCGTGACAACCTGCCACGCTAGTTTACCGAAGATATTCGCGTTCCCGATCGTGGAAGGCGATATCGATTGCTTGAAAGATCCCGAGAAAGTAATGGTACCCCGAAGCTTGGCTGACAAGTTGTTTGGGGAAGATATCTCTGCGGTTGGTAAGACGTTGCGAGCGGAAGAAAATATCTGGACTAAATCGGCTAAACTCTTTACGATTGGCGCGGTTTATAAGGATTTCCCGGAGAACACGCAGCTTCGGAACGTGGTCTATACGGCGATCGATCCGGATTATAATATCAATAATTTTAGCTCAAGTAACTGGGTTTGTTATTTATTGCTTGATAATCCTGCCATGGCAGATGAGGTTGCCGATAATTTCAACCGTCATTTTGATTTCAAGAAGATTTACCATGAGGGAGAACAGATCCGGCTCGTCCCGCTGACTGATATTTATTATATGAATGAGACGCAAGACGGTGGTACATTCCGGAGCGGAAACAAGGAAGTCACGGCCTTATTGTTCGGTATAGCCCTTCTGATCGTCATTGTCGCGGCTATTAACTTCACGAACTTTAGCACTTCTCTGACTCCGTTGCGAATCAAAAGCATCAATACGCAGAAGGTATTGGGTAGCTCGGATACTTTGTTGCGCAGATCTTTATTGATAGAGGCAGCCCTTATTAGTTTTATAGCATGGCTGGTAAGTCTCGTTATCGTTTGGGGATTGGATTGGGCGGAAGCGCTACCTTTTATCGAGGCCGATTTGAGTTTGGTCTCAAATCTTCCGATCGTTTTCTTGTGTGGCATCGTAGCGTTGGTTATCGGTTGGCTGGCGGGCATTTATCCTGCTTATTATATAACTTCTTTTCCTCCGGCCTTGGTGCTGAAGGGCAGCTTCGGGTTATCTCCTTCCGGGCGTAAGTTACGTACGACATTGATTTGTGTCCAGTTCGTTGTTTCGATCGTGTTGATTATCGGGGCTTGCTTTGTGCAAATCCAGAATAGTTATATGAGGAATTTCTCTTTAGGATTCGATAAGGATCAGGTAGCTATCGTGGAGCTGAATGAGACAATGTACAATAAGCATCACGATACATATGTGAATCGCTTGAAAGAGAACCCGGGGATCGAGGATGTGGCTTTCGCTATGGAGAAAGTGGGCTCTAAGGACGGGTATAACACGAATGGCGGTAGTTATAAGGGTAAGGACTTTCAGTATTTCATAATTATAGCATCTTCCAATTTCTTGCGGGTGATGGGGATTCCGGTTATAGAAGGGAGAGATTTCTCAAAGGCGGACGAACTTTCGGATCATACGTCTTATATATTCAATCGTACGGCGATGGAGGGGTTGGATATGCAAGTGGGTGACGCGTTCGATAGCTATTCTCCCGGTCATCTTATCGGTTTCTCCGACGATGTGAAATTCACCTCGCTTCGTGGTGGAGAGGATAATATCGCTTTCTTGGTCGGAAACTTTGGTTATTCTTTGCCAATCTCTTATATCCGCTTGAAAGCCGGATCGGACATTCATGCCGTAGTAGGTCACATTCAGGAGACGATGAGAGAATTAGATCCTTCCTATCCGTTTAATATAGAATTCTATGATGAGATCTTTAATCATCTTTACCAGAAAGAGGAGAATCTACGCGATCTGGTTACGGTTTTTAGTTTACTGGCGATTATTATCTCTTTGGTCGGAGTATTTGGCTTAGTGGTGTTCGAGACTCAATACCGCCGTAAGGAAATAGGTATCCGCAAGGTACATGGAGCTACGGTAGGGGAGATCCTGCTGATGTTTAATAAGGCCTATCTGAGGATTGTAGGTATTTGCTTCGTGATAGCGGCGCCGATCGCTTGGCAGGGCGCGAAGATGTGGCTCGAGGGTTTCGCTTATAAGACTCCGCTTCATTGGTGGGTATTCTTAATCGCCTTATTGATCGTAACCGTAATCACGTTATTGACCGTGAGTTTCCAGAACTGGAAAGCGGCGAACGAGAACCCGGTAAATAGTATCAAGAGCGAGTAATCCACCATCCCCATCTTCCACGCCAGTAGCAAGATCAGTAGGGAAAAGGACCAAGCAGGCTAATAGCAACCAAACTCCCCAATCCGTTTACGAAAAGGATGGGGACGAAGGTGATCAATAAGATCTCTATGGGAGCGATAGGCAGGTAAGCCATCGCATAATCATCCATCGCTTTGCTGGAAAGTTTCGGATCGACGATCCGCAGCAAGGCGATGCCCATGGCCATCGTGCCGGTCCACCATCCCCAAGCGAAAATCATGCGCTCGAACCAAAAGGTCTTGGCTAATCTTCTTCCTAAGAAGAATGTTATGCACCAGACGATCGCCACGCCCGCTATGATGAGTACGATAAGCGGCAAGGCATATTTTACGATCACCCCTAGCTTGATAGACGCTACACCGCAAGCTACCAGCATATCCGTGAAGGAACTGCTCAGCCTCTGGGTCGTCTGCGGGCAGATATATCTGGATATGGTTGTTGCGTCGAAGAATTTCTTTAATACTAATCCAATGATAAAGGCACAACTGAAAACAGGTAACTCCAATACCGGATAATACACCTTTACGGTTTGGCTAACCATATATCCCAAAAAAAGCCACGACAAATACCAAAGCCACATGGAAAGTCAGCGTATCGATGGATATGGAGGAAGTCGTAGCTTCTCCGATGGAATCCCGCTTATCCTCTGGCAGCAACCCACTTCTCAGCTCGTCCGGTAGATCGTCGAAATCCGAGATAAAAGCGGTTTGTTTATGCTTGGCCGCCCATTTGACCATCAGTAAACCTCCGATGATCGAGCAAATAACCCCCACGGTAGCGGTTGTCATGCCTAAACTGCGAGCCTCGTCCCAGCCCAATCCCTCGAACGCAGACCCGATAGCAGCGGCCGTGCCGTGTCCGCCATAAAAGCCTGTCGGCAACATAATGCCGAAAGCGTCATTCAGGTCCGGCCAGATCAGTTTGATCACGTACAATCCGAAAAGGCCTACCAATGCCCATTGCAATAACATACCCACCTGAGCGTACGCCCACATCGGTCCGACTCGTTTCGCTACTTCTTTCATGGAGACGTTCGGGGAAGATAAAGGCAACGCGCCGAACACCAAGGCGATAAGGATAGCCGCATAAGTACCTAAGTCATTGGAAAGCGGAATCCACCCCAGTCCATTAGGTCCGAACGCCAGTCCTAGCAAGCCCGCGATCAAGCTGGGGGGTATGAATAATTGTTGTATCAGTTTTACCTTGACTCGTATGAATTTGCCAACCAATAGAAGTATCGAAATGAATCCAAGATCCGTAAAGAGAGTCCAAGGGGTGAACTGTGTTAGGTCTATCATAGTAACTACTTACTTTATGTTCGTTTAAATATCTATTGTACAAATATATTTTATTCTTATGAGAAATACTAGAAATCCAAACGAATTCTATATCTCCATCTCCTTTTTTACGATAAACGGAAGGAGAGCAACCCATAACTTTCGTAAACGTACGCGAGAAGTAGGCGGCATCCTCGAATCCCAGATGCGTGGCGATCTCATTCAACTTCATATTCGTTAGCTCGATATATTCACAAGCCTTCTGTATTTTCAAGCGTATGAAGTAATTCATGGGCGAGACCCCGGTCTCGCCAAAGAAGAGAGCAGAGAAGTGAGAAGGGGAATATTTGAAATAAGACGCTAATTCCTTCAAGGTAAGATTCTGCTGGATGTTCTCACGCATATAATGAATAACCCGTGCCGTGAACGGATATTCTTTTTGCGAGGGAATCATGATATGGCGGAATTGCTCCAGATAGATGAAAGAGGCCAGAAAATTGTAAAGGCACATGGAGGAATAAATCATATATTCTTTAATATATCCCATGGAGAAACTGCTATATATCTCCTCAAACAGCCGTAACCGATCTTGTAAACGGGAATATTCATTCGGCGAAATAGTGACCGGAACCGGATGCGACGGCAGGAATTGATCGCAAAGCTTCCCTTGGAAGTGTAACCAGTAAATAGTCCATGGATCTCCCTCGTCTGCCCCGAATGAGTAGGGGATACCGGGAGGGATGATGATATATTGGTATTTCTCCACGGTATATTGTTTACCGAGGATACGATACCATCCTTTTCCCTCCGTACAATAAATAAGCATGGCGTAGTCACAGCCATGTTCTTTTTGGAGAAAATGATATTTAACACGTGGGAAGAAACCTATCTTGCGTACATATAAATTATTGATGAGCGGTTCCCTCCGGTAGCTTGCCAATAGTTCCTCGGGTAAAGAAACGAACGTTCTCCCTTAAATCCTTCTTTTATCTTGACCATGATCTATAAATCATAAGATTGTACAAGTAAATCGGAACAAATGTAGCATTTCTTTCTGGATTATTGAAATAATTTTGCCGACATAAATCATAACATAATGCCATGAATAAAATTCTAGTTGTAGTTTCTTTTGTATTTGTATCTTTTTTGGTCTTGTACGGGATTAACCGATAGACAGCGATTGGCCAATCAGATATTGTCTGATACGAATTTGTGAAGGTCGATAGTATGGCTCGTGCTACCATCCGCAATGGGTTTTTAACGCAGGTAGCGGTTATTCCCAGATATGGGCTCGTGATATGAATACGTTTATAGAGATCGCTTGCGAGGAGAGTGATCCACACGAACTGCGGGAAGCTATTTTATTGTTTTTCGCTCTTCAACAGCCGAATGATGAGATGATCGATGGTTATGTGCTGAAAGAAGATTTTACATGGTATGATGATACGCCTTATTATTCGAATGCCGCTCCGAAACATGTCGCTTTTAAGAATACGGTAGAGACGGACCAAGAATCTTCCTTGATTCAGATCGTAGGTAAATACATTCGTAAGACGGGTGATCGGGAGATATTGAATGAGAAAGTTGTCGGGAAGACCGTTCTCGAGCGAATGAACGCGATGGTAGATTATCTGATGCGGGAACGATATAATGAGAAATATGGATTGCTTTATGGAGCAATGACCGCTGATTGGGGCGATGTACAGCCGAATGACGATTTCGGATGTGATATGAATGATTTGTCGGATCCGGCTATCGATGTATATGATAACGCTATGTTCATAATCGCCTTGGATTATTTGTTGGAAATGGCTCCTGATTCTCCGCAAGCCTCCCGTTGGAAAAGTCTGCGTGAGGGAATCGAGAGAAATGTGCGGGCTCATCTATGGGATGTAAAGCGCCAGAAGTTCATTCCTCATATTTATCCGGAGAAATCTCCGATTCCGGAAGGTTTTGATGAACTTGCCATTCATTATCATGGTGGGACGGCTATCGCTATAGAGGCCGGCTTATTATCGAAAGACGAGATACGTACCGTAAATGCCCAGATGCTTGAGAATGTTCGCCTGTCGGGTATGCCAAGCATTGGTCTGACCTTATATCCCGTGTATCCGGATGGTTTTTTCCATGGAGGAATGTCTAAGGCTTATCTGTATCAGAATGGCGGGGATTGGACATGGTTTGGCGGTCGGATGATCCAGCAGCTTGTCGTTAATGGAATGGTTGAGGAGGCTTATGCGGAGATCCATCCGATGATCGAGCGTGTGATCCAAAATGACGGATTCTACGAATGGTATGGCAAAGGCGGTGTCCCCAGCGGCTCTGGTAATTTCAAGGGATCGGCCGGAGTGTTATCTAAGGCGATTGAATTATTAAGGGATTGGGCAGAGAAAAATAAGAGTTAAATACAAGCGTGCAATATTAAATGTCAAAAGAGATGAGAAAAAGTAATTATGATAAAATGCCGGCCACCGTTGTAGACGGTACCTTGTGGAAAGGCTGGGAATCGATACGGAAGCGATTGGCGGAGATACATGCGGAAACGAATGGATCACAAGTTTGGGTGGTGGAATGCTACCAAGGGGTTCATCACGAGGAGTTGATGCGTGAACTGCAAGCGCTCGCGCCCGATCGTTTTATCAATACGCGAGATTTATTTAAATCGGCAGAAGATATAGAGGCGATGACCTATCCTTATCTGACGGATGACCGGTTGTTTGGCCGCCGGGCTCATTTCTCTTATACGGATTTCTTGGATGAGGAGAAGGTGAACGCCTGCCGGGAGTCCTTGCGTGATGGAAAAGGCTGGACAATCGTTTATGGCCACGCCGCCGCCGAGATCGTTTCCGCTCCGGACAAATTGATCTATGCGGATATGGCTCGTTGGGAGATCCAGATGCGTTCCCGTAGAAAAGAGATGAACGGGCTAGGTGTGGAAAACCGGGAGGAAGCCCCGTCGTACCATTATAAGCGAGGATATTTTATTGATTGGATTGTTTGCGATAATCTGAAGAAGAAAGTCCTTCCTAAGGTCGATTATTGGTTGGATACCCATATCGTCCGAACACCTAAGATGATTTCCGGGGAGACATTGAAAGAAGGGTTAGAGAAAACGGCGCATACTCCGTTCCGGGTAGTACCTTTCTTTGATCCGGCTCCTTGGGGCGGCCAATGGATGAAAGAGGTCTGTGATCTGAATAAAAAGCAAGATAACTTCGGTTGGTGTTTTGATTGCGTGCCCGAGGAAAATAGTTTATACCTGAAAGTTGCCGGAGAGCTGTTTGAGATCCCTTCCAATGACTTGGTATTCTATAAGACGAGAGACTTGCTGGGCGGGCCGGTCGAGGCTCGTTTCGGACAAGATTTCCCGATCCGTTTCGACTTCTTGGATACGATGGGAGGAGGAAACCTAAGTTTGCAAGTGCATCCGGTCACCCAATATATCCGGGATACGTTCGGGATTTATTATACGCAGGACGAGAGCTACTACCTGCTGGATGCCGAGGAGGACGCTACCGTTTATCTGGGATTGAAAACCGGTGTCAACCCGGACGAGATGATCGCTGCCCTAAACGAGTCCCAACAGACCGGAAAGCCTTTCGATACGGAGAAATATGTCAATAAATGGCCTGCCAAACGCCATGATCATTATCTGATCCCCGCCGGAACGGTCCATTGTTCGGGAGCCGGTGCCATGGTGCTTGAGATTAGCGCTACGCCAAGTATCTTTACGTTTAAGCTTTGGGACTGGGGCCGCTTGGGATTGGACGGACTGCCTCGACCTATTAATATCGGCCACGGCTCGAAAGTGATCCAATGGGAGCGGCAAACGGAGTTTGTCCGTCATAACTTGATCAACCAAGTGGAGATGATCGCCGAGGGAGACGGTTGGCGGGAGGAGCGGACCGGCTTGCATGAGAACGAGTTCATCGAGACCCGCCGTCATTGGTTCACGGATATCGTGCCTCACAATACGAATGGAGGGGTGCAAGTACTGAATGTAATCAAGGGAGATGAGTTGATCGTGGAGAGCCCGACAGGCGCATTCGAACCTTTCATCGTTCATTACGCGGAGACTTTTATCATCCCGGCTTGCGTGGGTGAATATACGATCCGTCCGTATGGATCGTCTGTAGGTAAATATTGTGGTACTATAAAGGCTTACGTACGTTTTAGGCAATAATCACCGTTTGCCATAGGCATTGCACTGCTTTGCCACTACTGATGGCACGATTGTGCCACTTCGAAGGCAAGGTTGTGTCACCTCTAATGGCAAAGTAGTGCCACTGCTGTGGCACTGGCGGGACCTCTTTAAGTAAAGAAAAGGAATATATGATGTACACAAATGACAATAGAATAGTAATGACATTGGATGCGGGAGGAACGAATTTTGTCTTCTCTGCCATCCAAGGTGGAAAAGAGATAGCCGATCCGGTAGTTCTTCCGGCATGCGCGGATTGCTTGGATAAGTGTTTAGGTAATTTGGTAGAGGGTTTTAAGGCAATTCAAGCAGGCTTGCCGGAAGCTCCGGTCGCTATCAGTTTCGCTTTTCCTGGTCCGGCGGATTATCAAGCCGGTATCATAGGCGATTTACCCAACTTCCCCTCTTTCCGGGGTGGCGTAGCGTTAGGCCCGTTTCTGGAAGATATATTCGGGATACCGGTATTTATCAATAACGACGGAAGCTTGTTTGCGTACGGAGAGGCGTTGACGGGAGTGCTCCCGGAGATCAACCGCCGTTTGCGGGAGGCGGGAAGTACGAAACGATATAAGAATTTGCTAGGTGTCACGCTAGGGACAGGCTTTGGTGCCGGGGTTGTCATCGATGGAGAGCTTTTGCGGGGTGATAACGCGGCGGGAGGATATGTATGGTGCCTGCGGAACAAGAAGTACCCGGAGTATATCGTGGAGGAGAGCGTCAGCATACGGGCGGTCATGCGTGTCTATGCGGAGCGGAGCGGTGATGCTGGGGGCGCGTACCCCGAAAGAGATCTTCGAGATCGCCGAGGGTATTCGTCCGGGTAACCGGGAAGCGGCTATCGCCGCGTTTGAGGAGTTGGGTGAGATGGCTGGGGACGCGTTGGCTTCCGCTATTACCTTGATCGATGGGCTTATCGTGATAGGCGGTGGTTTGTCCGGTGCATCCAAGTACATCCTGCCGGCCTTGTTGAAAGAGATGAATGCGCAGACGGGAATGATGGACGGTGCTCGTTTCGGGCGCTTGCAAAAGGAGGTGTATGACTTGGACGACGAGAAGAGCTTCGCCGGTTTTGCCCGGGGAGAGGCTGTCGAGGTGCTAGTCCCGGGTACGAATCGCAAGGTAGGATACGATCCTTGTAAACGGATAGGGGTGACCTTCAGCAAGCAAGGAGCCAACCGCTCGATCGCTATGGGTGCTTATGTTTTTGCGTTAAACCATCTATCTAAATAAATTATGAGAAAGTATAGTATGAAGCCGGTCTGTTTCCTCTTGTTCCTGTGCGGGGTTTTCACATCCTGCGTGACACAAGGCAAGAAGGCCCTGCAAGAAGAGCTTAGCCAATATGTAGAGCCTCGGATCGGCACGGCGCATTGCCGTTGGTTTCATTTTACCCCGGGAGCGATGCCTTTCGGTATGGCCAAGCCGGCCCCTTCTACGAACGGGCATATCGGGAATAAATCCGGTTGGGAGGCGACCGGTTACGATTATCGGGATCAATCGATCGAGGGTTTCCCCTGCTTGCATGAGTTCCAGATCGGCGGAATCGTCCTGATGCCTACAAAGGGTTCATTGAAAACAATTCCCGGGGCGGTAGACGACTCGACCGGTATAGGATACCGTTCCCGTTTTGATCGTGCGGACGAGATCGCTACGGCCGGTTATTATTCCGTCCTCTTGAAAGATTACTCGATCCGGGCGGAGCTTACCGCTACCCCTCGTGTCGCTATCCAGCGTTATACGTTTCCGGCCGGAGAGGATAGCCATATCTTGTTCGATATAGGAAACCGCCAAGGAGAGAGCGGAGCCGTACGGGATGCGGAAATAACCTTTACGGAAGACGGGCGTATCGAGGGCTGGGTGATTACTGAGCCTGAATATGTGAGGAAATATCAACCCGGGGCATCGGTTCCTTTGTATTTCTCGGCGGTGCTGGATAAGGCTCCCGTTGGATATGGCGCTTTCAACGGGGCGGATATCCGTCCGGATGAACGGAAAGCGACGGGCGTGGGGGCCGGACTTTATCTGACGTTCCGTACCCAAGATCAAGAGTCGGTAACCGCTAAAGTAGGTCTTTCCTATACATCCGTGGAGAATGCCCGGTTAAATAGGGAGACGGAGGCCGCTACCCTTACGTTTGACGAGGCAAGGGAGATCTCTCGCCAAACATGGGAAGACTATCTGGGACGTATCCGGGTAGAGACTCCGGCGCGAGAGGATAAGGTGAAATTCTATACCGGTTTGTATCATGCTTTATTGGGCCGCGGATTGGCTAGCGATGTGAATGGCGCCTATCCGAGAAATGACGGCTCGGTAGGACAAATCCCTTTGAAAGACGGGAAACCGATACATAACTTATACAATACCGATGCCGCTTGGGGAGCGCAATGGAATCTGACACAGGTTTGGGCTTTGGCCTATCCGGAATATTATTCGGATTATATAAGTAGCCATTTGTTGGTGTACAAGGATGCCGGCTGGCTGGCGGATGGAATCGCCAATAGCCGTTATGTCTCCGGGGTTGGTACGAATTTATTAAGTACGATTATCGCTGGCGCTTATCAATGTGGCATCCGGGATTTCGATGTGAATACGGCCTATGAGGCTTGCTTGAAGAATGAGTTGGATGGGGAGAATCGTCCGTTGGGCGCGGGAAAGATCGATACCCGTTATTTCGTGGAATATGGTTATGTGCCTCATTTGGATAAAGGGGACGGGCCGGACGAGGCTTTCATGTTCTCCGCTTCCCATACCTTGGAATATGCTTATAGCGCGTGGGCTGTGGCCCAATGGGCGAAGCAACTGGGTAAGACGGACGATTATACCGTTTGATGGATTTATCGAAAGGCTGGGAGCGTATCTATGACCCTTCCTGTAATTTTGTCCGTCCTAAAAAGAAGGATGGTACGTTTATCGAGGACTTCAATCCGATGCAAGTATGGCGCGGATTCCAAGAAGGTAACGCTTGGCAATATACATTCTATGTACCGCACGACGCGAAAGGCTTGGTCGCTAAAGTTGGTGCGGACGTGTTTAACCATCGGTTGGATAGCATCTTCACGGTGTCTCGTAAATTAATCTTTAGCGGAGGCACGGAAGTAGGGGCTTTCGCCGGTTTGCAAACCTTGTATAACCAAGGAAATCAACCTTGTTTGCACATCTCTTGGATGTTCAACGAGGCCGGTCGTCCCTCGCTTACGCAAAAATGGGTGCGGGCGATCTTGAATGAGTTCTATGGTACGGATGGCATCCACGGTTATGGCTACGGACAGGATGAGGATCAAGGCCAGCTCGGGGCTTGGTACGTGATCTCTTCCTTAGGCTTATTCGATATGAAAGGCTTGACGGATCAAGCGCCTTCTTTCGCTTTGGGTAGTCCTTTGTTCGATAAGATTACGATCCGGCTGAATGACCGCTATTATAAAGGGAAGGAATTCGTGATCGAGACTCGTAATAATAGTAAGCAAAATGATTACGTGCAATCCATGGACTTAAACGGGAAACCATTGACGGATACTCGTATTCCTTTCTCGGAGATTGTTCAAGGTGGACATTTGGTTTTAGAAATGGGTAACCAACCAAAAGATCGATATGAGAACTAAAAGTACGAACTCCGCTATATTCCCGATCCTTTTCGGCTTTTTCGTGATGGGATTCGTGGATGTCGTGGGAGTTGCCACGAATTATGTGAAGATGGATTTTGGTTTGTCCGACACCTTGGCGAACCTATTACCCATGATGGTCTTTCTTTGGTTCGCCCTGTTCTCTGTCCCCACCGGTATCTGGATGGGACGGCACGGGCGTAGGAATACGGTAGTCGCTGCCTTGGCCATCACGACCTTGGCGATGCTGATACCTCTTTTCTTCTATGACTTTGCTTGTATCTTGTTTGCGTTCGCTTTGCTGGGAATTGGAAATACGATCTTGCAAGTGTCCTTGAATCCGATGGTAGCGCGGGTGGTAAATCCGGATAAAGTAACGAGCGTGCTTACTTTAGGGCAGTTTATTAAGGCGGTATCTTCCTTCTTAGGGCCGATTATCGCAGGTGTAGCTTCTTCTTTCTGGGGAGATTGGAAGTTGATATTCATTGTCTATTCGGTGACTACCTTGTTATCTATCATCTGGTTGATAACGACTATTCCGGGTAAAGAGGAAGGAGAGGAGCAAGAAGCCTCGTTCGCCTCTACATTAGCTTTATGTAAAGATGCTAGGATACGGATGCTTTTCTTGGGGATTCTGTGTATTGTCGGGATCGATGTCGGTCTGAATACGACGATCCCTAAGCTATTGATGGAAAAGTTATCCATGCCGTTGCAAGAGGCCGGATTAGGGAGTAGCCTTTATTTCGCCGCTCGTACGGGAGGCTCTTTCCTGGGGGCTATATTGTTGGCGAGGATCTCGTCACGACCTTTCTTAAGGGGAAGCATGCTGATCGTTATCCTTGCTTTCGTGGGATTGCTTATCTCGGATAGCTTGTGGAGCATGGGCGTTATGATCGTACTGGTTGGCTTGGCTTGCTCGAATGTGTTTTCGATCCTGTTCTCTTTCGCGTTGGAACATCGTCCGGAGCAATCCAACGAGGTATCGGCCTTGATGATTATGGGGGTATCGGGAGGCGCCTTGATTACGCCTTGTATGGGAGGCTTAGCCGATATGTTCGGGCAGGTAGCCGGCTTGATGCTATTATTAATATGTATGCTGTATATAGGACTTATATCCATAAAAACACGATAAAATGAAAAAAAGAACTTATTTATCAGCAGGAGTTGGCTTTGATTGATTGGGACATTGTCGGTCCATGCGTCTCCGGGATTATCGGATGTCAAGAGCCGTGTATTGCCGGCGGTTTATAAATCGAAAAACGGACTGACCCAAAAGGTCGAGATCTCCGTGAAACATGAAGGAGAGCCTTCTACAGTAACGATCCGTTTAGGCGAGCAAAGCCGTAAAGAGAAACTGGTGTCCGGGGATAATGTATTCCGAATCGAGATACCCGAGGTTAGCACGACTCGCCAATTACCGTTGACGCTGACAAGTGGGAAAGAGAAAGAGGAGACTATGGTGACGGTAAAACCGGTTCGCCATTGGCAAATGAATATGGTGCAACACACGCATACGGATATCGGTTATACCCGTTCCCAAATGGAAATCCTAGCGGAACATCTACGATATATTGATTATGCGTTGGATTATTGCGACGCTACGGATAATTATCCGGATTTCGCTAAATTCCGTTGGACTTGCGAGATCGCTTGGGCGGTTAGCGAATATTTGAAATGCCGTCCGGCGGAACAGATCGCTCGCCTGAAGCAGCGGGTAAAAGAGGGTCGTATCGAATTAGCTACAATGTACTTGAACTTTGACGAATTACCCGATGAGCAAACGCTCGCCGCCTCCCTTTATCCGATCAAGCAATTCCGTGAGAATGGGATGCGTGCCGAGGTAGCTATGCAAGACGACGTGAATGGAATCGGTTGGTGCTTCAGCGAGTATTTTGCGGATGCCGGCGTGAAATATGTGAATATGGGAACCCATGGCCACCGGGCGTTGATCTGTTTTGATAAACCTACCGTATTCTGGTGGGAATCTCCATCCGGGAAGAAGGTCTTGACCTATCGTGCCGAGCATTATAACCAAGGAAATTTCTTTGGTATCCATACCGATGATTTTGAGCAGTTCGAGGAACGGGTCTTAGCGTATCTGGATCAAATGGAAGCGAAAAACTATCCGTATGATATATTGGCCGCCCAGCATTCGGGTTATTTTACGGATAATGCGCCTCCATCCACGAAAAGTTGTGAGATGCTACAAAAATGGAATGAGAAGTATGAATGGCCGAAATTACGCACGGCGGTAGCCAGCGAGTTCTTTAAGACGGTAGAGAGCCAATATGCGGATCGTATCGAGACCATTCGTGGAGCTTGGCCGGATTGGTGGACGGATGGTTTTGGTTCCGGTGCCCGCGAGGCCGCCATATCTCGTGTGACTCACTCGGATATTATCGCGAACCAAGCCGGATTGTCATTCGCCAAAATGCTAGGCGCTCAATTGCCGACAGACATCAATGATCGAATTCAGGACATCAACAAAGCTCTTTTGTTCTATGATGAGCATACTTTCGGGCATAGTGAGAGCGTACGTAATGCTTATGGACTGGAAACTTGGGAACAACGCTCCTTGAAACAATCGTATGCGTGGGAAGCCTATCGCCATTCCGGTTTGCTGGGAGAGGCCACTATGGGTATATTACAATCGTTCGTGCCCAAAAGCGATGTTCCGTCTATCGCTGTATTCAATACGCTCAACTGGAGTTATAGCGGTATCGCTAAAGCTTATGTCGATCATCAGATTCTTCCGAAAGACAAGGCTTTCGAGATCGTGGATGCGGCTGGCAACGTAATTCCCGCACAAGCCGGCGAAAGCCGTTCCGATGGTACTTATTGGAACTTTTACGTGAAAGAAGTCCCGGCTTTGGGATACGCACAGTATTATATAAAGGTGAAGGATGCGCCACGTCCGGAAATACAGGGCACTACGGAATTAAAAGAGACACATGTGGAGAATCCTTGGTATGCCATCGACTTCAATACCCGTAAAGGTACGATTCGTAAATTATATGATAAGGATTTGAACAAACAATTGGTTACGCCGGATGCGGAATGGGAGATGGGAGAGTTTATTTATGAGATTATCGATAGCCGTCATCCGATGGAACAATATCGTGCTCCCCAATTCCTCCGCCGTCGCCCAGAGAAGATGCGTTTCGAGAAATATGAGAAAGGCGATGTCTGGGATACATATCGTTTCCGGGGAGAGACAATAGCGGGACGTGAGCCGAATAATTTGATGGTGGAATTCCGTGTATTTAACGTAACAAAGAAAATCGAGGTAGTTTATCGCCTGCGCAAAAAAGCGGTAACAGATCCGGAAGCGGTTTATATCGCTTTCCCGTTTGAGGTTGAAGGAGGAAAGATCCATTTAGATGTACCCGGCGGATCGATTGAGGCGGGTGTAGACCAAATCCCGGGCTCCTCTAACGATTGGTACACGGTGCAAAACTTCGCTACGGCTCGTAATGGAGAGTCACAGGTCGTGATGGGTAGCCAAGAAATACCATTAATGCAATTTGGGGCGATCAATACGGGGCGGTATAAAGCCGGAGCCGTACCTCAGTCCACGAATATGTATTCATGGCCGATGAACAACTACTGGGTAACCAATTTCAATGCGGACCAAATGGGAGAGATGCAATGGAGTTACTTCATCAACTCTTCGAAAGACAACTCTATTGAGTATGCGACTAAGTTCGCTTGGGAAAACCGGATTCCGTTCTTGACCCGTGTTTTGCCTGCCGGAGATAAAAAGGTGGAGCCTCTCCAATCGGCTTCCATTTTCAAGATCGTACCGGAGAATTTGTTGTTGGTAAACATGAGGCCTGTGGAAGGCGAGAATGCTGTTATGCTTCAATTGCGTGAGATAGGCGGGAAGCCAGCTACTTTCTCCGTAACTTCAGATAAAATTAATTTTGTGAAAACTACGGTTTGTGATGTCGTAGGAGACCCAGTTTCGGGGAATCCGTTGAGTTTCGCTCCGTGGGAGAATAAGTTTATAAAATTATCTTGGTAGCATGGTAAGGGGCGGGGTTTGCCCGCCCTTATCCAGTTTGTCTTATGTTTGTATATTGAATGTTTTGATAGGATCTAACCCCAAATAAATCGGTATTATTCTAAGCAGAAGACTTGCTTGTGTTAGAGTGATGGGTGAAGAGTGTCATGAGAGACTCTGTTTCGGGTAATGCCTTATTGGATTTCAAGCCTTGTGGGAATAAGTCTATGGCGCTTTCTTGGTAGAAAGATTGTAGATAATGTGGTTCTTCTTTTATTTATAAAGAAGGGCTAAATTTTTTCATATTATCCAGTCTCTGAATACATTATCTGTTTTTTTCATAGAAGCCATACTAGTGCCATTTTCGCCT